>Ga0307486_1000163_pt1 | contig 71987 bp, 48 predicted proteins | sample CBIW02metaG_FD_203663 | JGI IMG/M metagenome (GOLD analysis project Ga0307486, IMG submission 203663) | Sea-ice brine microbial communities from Beaufort Sea near Barrow, Alaska, United States - CBIW 0.2 | ecosystem: Environmental > Aquatic > Marine > Coastal | place: USA: Alaska | collected... | reverse complement strand
AAATCACGGTCATAGGGCTAAATCGGTTTTCAAATATGGCTTAGAATATATATCCAGCTTCCTTTTAAACCCTGAAAAGAAAGGATTTAGCATGGTTTTATTGAAAATTGTCATGTAGTGTAAAAAAATATATTTAAATTGGACTACCCATATAGGTCGTTAATCCCTAATTTCAACGATGTTTTTTTTTAATAATACAGCCGATAATCGCATTAATTAATTTTATTTAGAGTTAAATTTTACCCCACCCAAACCAACGAAAACCTGTCATTCCGATGGAGTGAAACGACGAGGAATCTCTTTTAAATAATTACGACTTAGCTTTGTAACCCAATATTTAAATTTATTTTCAAACGTCCTTTTCAACTTTTTATTTTTCATTCTTTATCCTACATTCTTTATTTTTCATTTTTCATTTTTAGTTCTTCAATCTACATTCTACAAAATCATCACAAAATACATTTCACAAAAAACAGTAAATAACCAAATTCGTTTATATCTTTGCCGCGTCTCTAAGGGGTGTCCGTCAACTGACGGACTGAGATTATACCCATTGAACCGGATCAGGCTAGTACCTGCGGCGGGAAGATGACCAAGAAACAATAGTGTTAATTCGAATTTATTATTAAATCCAAGAATTAGCCCCTGATTCTTGTTAAATGTTTTACAACATGAAAACAAGAAATGTTATGAAAGCTTTGACAGCAGCTTTATTGCTGTCATCAAGTGCAATCGCACAATTACAAATCTCTGGTAAAGTCCAAAATGATGTCGGTGAAGCACTTACTGGTGCAACCGTTTTCGTTGTTGGACAGAATTCCGGAGCAATTACTCAATCAGATGGCGATTTTGTCATCAAAAATCTTAAAAATGGTACCTACGAACTGAAAGCAAGTTTATTTGGGTATGAAACATTGTCTCAAACCATCGTGTTGGACAAAAATCAAGTGGTTAACTTTTCTATGAAGCCTTCTTTCTTTATGCAAGAAGGAATTGATGTGCGTGCAGTTAGGGCAAATAAAAAAACGCCGACAACTTATACAAACATTAGTGCAGAAGACATCGAAAAGCAAAATTATGGTCAAGATTTGCCTTATTTGTTATCGTCAATGCCATCAACTGTTGTAACATCAGACGCAGGTGCTGGAGTTGGTTACACTGGATTTAGAATTCGGGGAGTAGATCCAACAAGAACCAACGTAACGGTAGATGGAATTCCAATGAACGATGGAGAATCACAAGGAGTTTTCTGGGTGAATATGCCTGACTTTTCCTCTTCAATTGAAAGCATGCAAGTTCAACGTGGGGTGGGAACATCTTCAAATGGTGCTGGAGCATTTGGTGCAAGTATTAATATTGCAACAAATAAACTCAAGCAAAAACCTTATGCAGTTATTGATAATTCTGGCGGTTCTTTCAATACCATCCGAAATTCTGTAAAAGTAGGGACAGGAATGATTAATAACAAGTTTACTGTTGACGCACGACTTTCGAGAATTAAATCTGAAGGTTATATTGACCGATCTAGTGCAGATTTGAAATCTTATTTTCTTTCTGGAGCATATCACGGTAAAAAATCGACTTTAAGATTAAATATCTTCAGTGGGAAAGAAAAAACATATCAAGCTTGGTATGGAACTCCTGAGAGTAGAGTAGATGGTGATGAACAAGCTATGATTGACTACGCAGGTCGCAACGGTTTGTCTGATTCAGATTTGGAAAACTTATTGAATTCTGGAAGAACTTACAATGCTTACACCTACGAAAACGAAACGGACAATTATCAGCAAGATCATTACCAATTGCATTATGCATATCAGTTCAACAAAAATTGGAACATGAAAGTTGCAGGACATTATACGAGAGGTCTTGGATATTATGAAAATTATGAAACCGATGATAAGTTTTCTAAATATGGCTACGCACCTATCCTTGTGAATGGTGATTCAATTGATAGAATGGATTTAATCAGAAGAAGATGGTTAGATAATCATTTTGGTGGTGGAGTTTTTAATTTCAATTATGCTAATACTAAGGGTCTTGAACTTGTTTTAGGTGGAGGATTAAATAAGTATGTTGGAGATCACTTTGGAGATGTTATTTGGGCGGAATATATGCCGAACAATAAAAAAGGAGATAAATATTACGACAATACATCCACAAAATATGATGGTAATCTCTTTGCCAAAGCAAATTATGAATGGAAGAAGTTTACGTTTTTTGCTGATGCTCAATACAGACACATCGATTATCAGTTTTTAGGAATTGATGAAGTTAACGGAGAAATTGCTGAGTTGGATCAAAGAGTATTTTATAATTTTATTAATCCAAAAGCGGGTTTGTCTTACCGTTTCAATGCGCAGAATTCTGTTTATGCTTCTTATGCAATTGCAAATCGTGAACCTGTTAGAAAAGATTTCCGTGAAAAAACATTGGCCAACAGACCGTCAGCTGAAGTTTTATACAATTTAGAAGCGGGTTACAGGTTAACAAACAAGAAAGCTTTCTTAAATGCAAATATCTACCACATGTTGTATGATAATCAATTGGTTTTAACTGGAGAAATCAATGATGTTGGTGGTTACACAAGAACAAATGTGGACGAAAGTTACCGTTTAGGATTAGAATTAGAAGGAGGTTATCAAATCTTGAAGAAACTTGGAATTACGGCTAATCTTTCATTGAGTCAAAACAAGATCAAAAACTTTGTGGAATATGTGGACAGTTATGATGCTTCATTCAACACAATTCCACAAACAGTTATTGAATATGGAACAACAGATTTAGCATTTTCGCCTTCCATAATCACAGGTTTAGCTTTGAATTATGCGCCTATAAAAGGATTAAGAATAAGCTTGATGAATAAATTCGTTGGAAAACAATTCCTTGACAATACATCAAATGAATCTCGTTCTATGGATGCTTATTTCGTAAGTCATTTAGATCTATCTTATAGTTTTGCTGCTTTAGGTTTTGAAGAAATCACAATAGGTGGTCGAATCAATAATTTATTTAATGAAATGTATGAAAACAATGGCTACACTTTTTCTTATTTAGTAGGAGGAGACAGAACGCAAGAGAATTTTTACTATCCACAAGCTGGAAGAAATATTATGGTGCGTTTATTATTGAAGTTATAATAGACAATAATCAATTGAATAAGGGAGTTTCTTCGGAGCTCCCTTTTTTGATTTTATAATACTAAAATATTTCTTCTTTCTGATTTTAGTATTTTCATTAAAACATCCATAGCGTTTTAAAACGTTTTAACCCTCTATTGATCATGTTGTCAAATGGTTATTAATTTGGAAGTGATATTCTGTAATAAAAAGATTGTCTAAAACCGCTAGGTCCTCAGCTATACTTAACATTTAGAGGTGTAAATCTTTTCCAAATATTTAACATTTTTTCAACTCCTAAATTCGGATTTAGGGCTATGTTTGGGTTCAATTATTAAACTATATACTAAAATACATGAAGAAAAATTTACTAAAAGGTTTGATGCTTTTTACAGCTTTTACATTTGGCTCAAATCTTAATGCGCAAACGTATTGTGATTACATAATAACATCAAGTTCTCCTAAACATATTAATAACTTTGTTACGACAGGAGCTGTTACGAATATTAATAACATAGGATCAGGTCAAGGCACTACAACATCAGGCTATTCTGACTTCACTTCAACTGTTTTACAGTCTTACGAGACCCAAACAGTCGATTTTACCATTGAAGCAAGTAACACTTCTACTTATGGAGTGTCAATTTTTATTGATTGGAATAATGATTTTACTTTTGATCCTGCTGAAAAAGTTTATGGAACAACAGGGTATACATCATTACCACTGTCTAATTCATTTACTGTTCCTGCAGGAACGGCGATGGGACAGTACAGAATGAGAGTTATTGCTGCATATTTAGGAGGTGGAACTCCTGGGCCTTGTGGACAGTCTGATGCTGAAGCAGAGGATTATACAATCGAAATAGTTGCTGCTCCGTCTTGTTTACCTCCACAAAACATTTATACTTCAAGTTTAACTTCTAATTCTGCAGAGATTGGATGGACTGAAATTAACTCAGCTACATCTTGGAACATAGAATATGGTGCATCCGGATTTGTACCTGGTAACGGAACTACAGTAAATGGAGTGGCTAATAATCCTTACACTTTTACAGTTACACCAATGACGGATTATGAATTTTACGTTCAATCTGACTGTGGAAATGGTGACCTAAGTGGATGGGCTGGTCCTTTCTTCTTCTCTAATGATTATTGTGCATTCACAATTTCAAGTTCTTCTCCTCAACATATCAGTTCTTTTACAACAATTGGTGCAGTTCAGAATATTAGTAACTTAAACTCTGGAGCTGGAATAACTACTTCTGGTTATTCTGATTTCTCAACAATCGTTTTACAAGCTTATGAAACACAAATTATTGATTTTACAATCGAAGCAAGTAATACTTCAACGTATGGTACTTCTATTTTTGTTGACTTAAACAATGATTTTGTTTTTAGTCCAGCAGAAAAAGTTTACTCATCTTCAGGATACACTGCTATGCCTACTTCTGGTTCAGTAATGATTCCAGCCGGAACCCCAGTTGGTCAATACAGAATGAGAGTAGTTTCTGATTATTTAGGAGGTACACCTAGCGCATGTTCAGGAAGTAGTGCAGAAGCTGAAGATTATACTTTAGAAATAGTTTCGCCTCCATCCTGTCTTCCTGTATTAGATATTGATACAGTAAGCACAACTACAAACTCTGTTGAATTAATGTGGAATGAATTAAACGGTTCTACTGCTTGGAATATAGAATATGGTGTAAGTGGATTTACTCCGGGTAACGGAACAATGGCAGCTGCTACAAGTAACCCTTTTACAATTATAGGTTTAAATCCAAGTATGCAATATGATTTCTATGTGCAATCTAATTGTGGAAATGGAGATTTAAGTGCTTTTAGAGGACCTTTCTCTGTTTATACAGCTTGTGGAATTGCTGTTGCACCTTATTACGAAGGATTCAACAATGCTGTTCAACCACAGTGTTGGGATAATACATCATCTACAGTGAGTACTAGTGTAAATAACACATGGAACTTTAATGACCAAGGAGATTTCGGAGCAGCAAATAATGGAAGAAATGCTGGAGAATTTACCAAAGTTGATGGGAACTCACCATACGCTGATAGTGTAATGTTAGTTACTCCTCAAATTGATATCTCTCAATTGAATAATCCATTTTTATCTTTTGAATGGTTCAGTAACAATACGAATAACCCAGGGGATAACGTTCCTTTAATTATTGAGTTGTTCGATGGTAACAACTGGAATTTTATTGATACACTTAAAGGTGATAGTCCTAATTGGGAGTTTGTTAATTATGACCTAAGTGCATACTCAAACAATTTAGTACAAATACGTTTCATGGTTAATAAATCAGTTACTGCAAGTTATTCTTACTATAACGACATTTTACTGGATGAAGTTAGAATTGATGACTGTAGCGATCTTGGTGGTGTTGACGGTGTATTAGACGTTTGTAGGTTAGACAATACTGTTGACTTAAACAACAACATTATAGTTAAACCAAACGGTGGAGGTGAATGGTCGTTCCCTGGACAGCCAAATTTCCTTAGCCAAGATTCAATTCTAGAAGTGACTTATTTACCAACAGGTACTTACGAAGTTTTTTATGTTGAAAGAACGGTGTGTTATGATACGACTTTCGCAAGAATCAATGTATTTGGAAGTTCTTCTGCAGGTAGTGATGGATCACTTTCTGTTTGTAAAAATGAACCAATTAATCTTTTTGAAGCATTATCAGGTAACATAGATATGGGTGGACAGTGGTTTGATTTTACGAATACACCGCTTCCAAACTCTCAGCCAAAAGCAGCAAATATCCCAGGTCAATATAACTTTACTTATATTGCCAATAATGGTGTTTGTCCAGCGGATACAGCAACTGTAGAAGTAGGAGTAAGACCAGATTGTGATTTCTTGTCTGTTGCAGAAGAGATGTTTACTGATATTTCAGTATATCCTAATCCAACATCAAGTCAATTGAATATAGCTAACCCATCTAACACAGCTTCTTTAAAAGTGGAGATGCTAGACATGAATGGACGTGTTGTATTGGTTGAAAACAAAATATTAAGTAATGCATCTGTTGCTACTTTAGTAATTGATCACCTTGAAAAAGGAATCTATACATTAAGAGTTTTCAATAATGAAGGTCAAAAAACGTTCAAAATTGTGAAGCAATAATAGTTTAAGCGATCTTTAGACGTTGTTAAATTAACAAGAAACGCCTCTCATTTGGGAGGCGTTTTTTGCATTAAATAGTGCGTGCATAGTAAGCGGAAACTTGATAGAGACGGAATTGTTTATCATGACTTTGTCGCCCGTTGTCACTGGTTTATAGAGGTGTACTGAAAATTTATATTCTGATTTTAGAGTAATTTACTTTATCAATTTATTTATTTACCCTATCTTGCAAAAAACTATTATTATGAAAACAAACTACATTAAATTTATGGGGTTTGTCACAATGCTTTTTGCTTTACATGCATTTGGACAAACAACCTTCAACGTTCCAGAGGTCTTATATTATAAATTCGACCAGTCAGGAACAACAGTTCAAAATTTTGCTAATCCTGGTACCCCGGGAGCTGGAGCAATAAATGGTAATTTCACTCAAGCGGGTGTTGGGCAGTTTGGATCTGCACTTGTTGGAACTGGGACATCAGGGACAGCCAACAATATTAATACCAATTGGCCGACTGCTTTAACAGGAGATTGGACAATTTCTTTTTGGCTTGATATGAATCAGCCTACTGGAACAAGTTATCTTTTTGGAGACGCAACAGCATCAGGTTTTAGATGTTTTGGTGGTGGAGTAGCTCCAGCTAACGGACTTGTTGTGAGAGGAACTGGATGGACAGATCTTCAAATAACTAACGTTTTAGGAACAACTGTGCCAAATATTATTACAGTTGTTTATACTGCGTCAACTGGTCTTAGTGAAGCTTATGTAAATGGAGTTTCAGTAAATTCTTTAACCCAAGCAACTAATTTAAGTTTCACAGGTAATGGATTTGGTGTAGGAACTCAGGGTAACTCTGGTAGTAACGGTGTAGATGGTGCGATGGATGAATTTCGTTTATACAACCGCGCTTTAACTGCTGGTGAAATTAGCTCAACTTACAATCAATCACTTCCTTTAGGTTTAGTTTGTGGTGTTATTTCAAATACTACATTCACTAATGTTACCTCAACTGGTTTTGATGTAACTTGGGATCACGGTTCAGGAAATGATGATTATGAAATTGAGTATGGCCCGGCAGGATTTACACCAGGTACAGGATTTAGTTCTTCTGGTTTAATTACAGGAGTTTCAAATACTGAAAACATAACTGGTTTAACAGCAAATTCAGTTTACCATGTAATCATCACAGAAAACTGTAACAGTGGAAATGATGATTATGTTTTAGGTCCATTGAGTGTTATGACACTTTGTGGAACAGAGGTAGCTCCTTGGATTTCAGATTTTGAAAATGGAGGCGCTCTTCCTACATGTTGGGAACAAGGTTTGTCGAATGGTGAAGATTGGAAGTTTGACAATACAGGTGGATTTAATCACATTGGAACTAATGGTACTTTAAATGGTACAACAGCAAGTGGTGGTTATTTTGCATGGGTTGACGATTCATCCCCAAATTCAATAGGTACTTCTTTAATTACTCCTTTTGTTGATGTTACGGGATTAAATGTTCCAATGTTGACCTTTTACTTAATAAGTGACAACGAAGGCTATACAAATGTAAACTTTTCAGTTGACGTTTGGGATGGTGCTGCATGGAATATAGGCGTCTTTACAAGCAATTCAAATACCATGAATAATAGTTGGGAAGAAATTGAAGTGTATTTAAATAACTTGACAATTACTGGTGATATTCAGGCTAGATTTGTTGTAGACGAAATAAATGGTACTGATTTTTATGACGATATTGCTATTGATGATGTTTCAATTTTTGAAGCCCCAACTTGTTTAAAACCAACTGGACTTCTTGCAACTAATATTACAGGAACATCAGCTGACTTAACGTGGACAGAAAACAACGGTTCATCTATTTGGAATCTTGAATGGGGTGTTGCTGGGTTTACACCTGGATCTGCTGCAGGTAATCTTCAAAATGGTGTTACCAATCCTTATAATATCACACTTACACCAAATACAGATTATGAATTCTACGTGCAAACAGATTGTGGAGGTGGAGATATAAGTGCTTGGGCTGGACCTTACCTTTTCTCTAATCAGTATTGTGATTATACTGTAACCAATGGGAGTCCTAAATTCATTACTTCTTTTATTACAAATGGAGCAATTGTAGATATTAGTAACCCTGCGTCAGGGCCTGGTACAACAAGTCTAGGTTATTCAGATTTTACTACAATAGTAATGGATGCTTATGAAACACAGACAATCGATTTCTCTATCGAAACAAGTAGCACATTCTCTTATGGAATTGTTATTTATGTAGATTGGAATGATGACTTTATATTTGATGTATCAGAACAGGCTTATTCTTCTGCGGGATATACAAATACTCCAGCAGCAGGATCCTTCGCAATTCCATTAGGAGCTACAGTAGGACAACACAGAATGCGTGTGATTGCAGATGACCTTACTGCAAATCCATTACCATGTAGCGGAAACAGTGCCGAAGCTGAGGATTATATTATTAATGTAATTACTCCTCCATCATGCTTGCCTCCTTTAGATTTAGATACTATAACGGTTTCTACAACAACTGCAGAATTAAGTTGGACTGAATTAAATTCAGCTTCATCATGGATTATTGAATATGGTTTAAACGGATATATCCAAGGGAATGGTACTGAAGTTGTGGCCAACACAAATCCATTTACAGTTACAGGATTGAACCCAAGTGCAAATTATGATTTTTATGTAAGATCTGATTGTGGTGGTGGTGATTCTAGTGCTTGGAGAGGTCCAATCACATTCTACACAGATTGTGGTATTGCCGTGGCTCCTTATTATGAAGGGTTTAATAGCGCAATGCAACCTCAATGTTGGGAAAACTTATCCTCTAACACAAGTGCATCAACAAATAACTTCTGGAAATTTGACAATGGTCCAGCTTATGGAGCGCAGAATCATGGAAGACCCAATGGAACGTATGCTTGGTCTGATGGTTCTTCAACAACGCCAGATAGTATGATGTTAATTACGCCAGAGATTGATATCTCTCAATTAGTAACTCCATACTTATCATTTGAATGGTTCAGTAATAACACAAATAATCCTGGAGATAATGTACCGTTGATTATTGAGGTGTTTGACGGAACTGCTTGGAATTTACTAGATACTTTGCAAGGAGATAGCACTGAGTGGTTATTTGTTAACTACGATTTAAGTGCTTATTCAAGTAACATTATTCAAGTACGTTTCATGACGAATCAAGTATTCCCAAGTACTTTAGCACAATACAATGACATCTTATTAGATGAGGTGAGAATTGATGACTGTATTAGTTTGGGTGGTCAAGATGGTTCGTTTGATATTTGTAGACGAGACAGTAATGTTAACTTAAATGATAACATTATTGTTAAGCCAAATGGCGGAGGTGTCTGGTCTTTCCCAAGTCAACCTACTTTCATTACCCAAGATTCTATCTTTGGAGTAACTTATTTGCCAGCAGGTTCTTATGATGTGTTTTACGTTGAGCGTTACGTATGTTATGATACAACTACAGCAACAATCAACGTATTTAAACCTTCATCTGCTGGTTTTGATGGCGCAGACACGGTTTGTAAGAATGAGCCAATTAATCTGTTTGGAGCCCTTTCAGGGAATGTTGATTCAGGTGGTGATTGGTTTGATTTCACAAATACTATGCTTCCAAACTCACAGCCAAATGCACAAGCAATTCCAGGTAATTACAACTACTTTTATGTAGCCAATAATGGTGTTTGTCCTGCGGATTCTTCAATCGTTACTGTTAAAGTTTCAGATACTTGTGACTTCTTAGCGCTAGGTGAAGAGTTGTTTACTGATATTTCAGTATATCCAAACCCTGCAACAAGTCAATTGAATATCGTGAATCCTTCAAACACCGCAGCTTTAAAAGTGGAGATGTTTGACATGAATGGTCGTGTTGTTTTAGTTGAAAACAAAGCGTTGAACAATGCTTCGGAAGCTACTTTAGCAATTGATCACCTTGAAAAAGGAATCTATACGCTGAGAGTTTATAATAATGAGGGTCAAAAAACTTTTAAAGTTGTGAAGCAATAGAAGTGTACCAACCTTATTTATTGCGTTGATGCAAGTTTTAAATTCTGCATTAATTCTATTTATACAGAAAGCGTCTCTCAATTGAGAGGCGCTTTTCAGTTACTTTTAATTAATAAAATAATATTAATTATTTAACTATATTTTGTCTATTAGTTCAAAAGTAAGCGTGTGATATTTTGTGGACTGAGCTCTTTATCTTATTTTTACGTTATTATTTTATAAAACCAATAACAATTACATGAAAAAAATTTACACTAATTTACGAAATTTAGGACTGGCAACTATGGCTTTGACCTCCATGATAGGCTCATCCATGGCTCAGTGTCCTACTGAAGTCGCTCCATATACTCAAGATTTCAGTAGCGGCGCTATACCTCTATGTTGGGTAAATTTATCCAGTGACCCAAGCACAAGTGCTAACAACTTTTGGAAATTTAGCGGAGCTCCTGGGTATGGTGCAACAGCAAATGGTCGAACTACAGGGACTTATGCGTGGTCTGATGGGTCAACACCCAACCCACAGAGTATGAGTTTAACTACGCCCTTGATTGATCTTGCAGCGTTGACAGTACCCGCTTTGGCATTAGAATGGTTTAGTAATAATACTAACAATCCTGGAGACAATAACCCTATGACTATAGAGGTTAATGACGGAACGACTTGGACTACCATTGCAACATTACAAGGTGATGATCCACTCTGGCAGGAAGAGATTTTAGATTTATCTGCTTTTACAGGTTTAACTGTAAGTGTTAGGTTTTCAGTAGACCAATCTTTGGCAGGAACAGCATTTTATAATGATGTCCTTTTAGATGAAGTTCAGTTTCTAGAAGCTCCTTCTTGTTTCAAGCCAATGGGTCTTTCAGCATCAAATATTACTGCTACTAATGCAGATTTGGCTTGGATAGATAATAATGGTGCTACTGAATGGGATTTAGAATGGGGACTAAATGGTTTTTCTTTAGGTTCTGGAAATTCACTTAATCCAACAACTTCTAATCCCTTATCTGTAACAATTGCACCAAATACGGATTATGAATTTTATGTTCGTGCAATTTGTGCTCCTGGAGATACAAGTACTTGGGCTGGACCTTACTGGTTCTCGAATGACTACTGTGCTTATACAATTTCAAGTACGTCTCCTCAACATATTAATTCTTTTATTACAACAGGAGCAATAGTTGATATCAATAATCCAAACTCAGGGCCTGGAACTACAACTCCTGGTTACTCTGACTTTTCAACTACAGTGTTGGAAGCTTATGAAACACAAATAATTGATTTTGATATCGTAACAAGTAATACATCAACTTATGGTGTAGCTATTTATATAGATATCAATAATGATTTCGTTTTTGATCCTTCAGAGAGAGTATTCTATTCAGGAGGTTATGTTTCACAACCGTCAAGTGGTTCCGTAACAATTCCTGTTGGAACACCTATGGGAAATTATAGAATGAGAGTAATTGCAGATTATCTTGGTAATAATCCTGGCCCTTGTTCAGGAAGTAGCGCAGAAGCAGAAGATTACACAGTTACTATTATTGCTCCTCCAACTTGTCTTCCAGTAATGGATATTGATACAGTGAATGTTTCTACAACCTCTATTGAATTAAGCTGGACTGAATTAAACTCAGCTAGTTCATGGGAAATAGAATATGGTCCTGCTGGATTTACGCAAGGAACCGGAATGTTTGCTACCGCAAATACAAATATTGGATTTACAATTCTAGGATTAAATCCAAGTGCTCAATACGATTTCTACATTCAAGCCGATTGTGGTGGTGGTGACTTAGCGGCATGGAGAGGTCCATTCTCAATGTACACAGATTGTGGTATTGCTGTAGCTCCTTTTTATGATGGATTTAACAATGCTATTCAACCACAATGTTGGGAGAATTTGTCTTCAAATACGAGCACTAGTGTAAATAATTTCTGGAACTTTGATGATCAAGGAGATTATGCTGCTGCTAACAATGGAAGAAATGCTGGAGAATTTGTAAAAGTTGATGGAAATTCACCTTATGGTGATAGTGTAATGTTGATTACTCCACAGATTGATATTTCTCAATTAGCAACTCCTTATTTATCTTTTGAGTGGTTCAGTAACAATACGAATAACCCTGGAGATAATGTTCCGTTGATTATTGAAGTTTATGATGGGACATCATGGAACTTCTTAGATACTTTAAGAGGTGATAGTCCAGACTGGGAGTTTGTGAATTATGATTTAAGTGCTTATGTGAATAACATTATTAAAGTACGATTCATGGTTAACAAATCTGTTACAACAAGCTACTCTTATTATAATGACATTCTTTTGGATGAAGTAAGAATTGATGACTGTATCAGTCTTGGTGGTGTTGATGGATCATTTGATATCTGTAGATTAGACAGCAATGTTAACTTAAATGATAACATTATTGTTAAGCCAAATGGCGGAGGTAAATGGTCTTTCCCAAGTCAACCGACTTTCATTTCCCAAGATTCTATCTTTGGAGTAACTTATTTGCCAGCAGGTTCTTATGATGTGTTTTACGTTGAGCGTTATGTATGTTATGATACAACTACAGCAACAATCAATGTATTTGGACCTTCATCTGCTGGATCTGACGGAACGATAGATGTTTGTAAAAATGAGCCAGTTAACTTATATGGTGTATTAGGCGGAAATATTGATATCGGAGGAGTTTGGTATGACTTTACCAATACAGCACTTCCTAATTCACAACCAAAAGCAGAATCGATTCCTGGACAATACAATTATACTTATGTTGTAACAAATGGCGTTTGTCCTGCTGATACATCAATAGTAGAAATTGGTGTTTTAGATTCTTGTGATTTCTTAGCGCTAGGTGAAGAGTTATTTACTGATATCTCAGTATATCCAAACCCTGCAACAAGTCAATTGAATATCGTGAATCCGTCTAACACAGCTGCTTTAAGAGTAGAGATGTTTGACATGAATGGAAGAACAGTATTAATTGAAAACAAAGCATTAAACAATGCTTCACAAGCTACTTTAGCAATCGATCACCTTGAAAAAGGAATCTATACACTAAGGATTTATAATAATGAGGGTCAAAAAACCTTTAAAGTTGTAAAGCAGTAGAAAATACTTTTTGAATTATAAAGAGGAGCACAAAATTTGTGCTCCTCTTTTTTTTTAATAATTTTTTATTTTACTGAACCACCCATTTTTATTAGAATATTTAAAATTGAAATGTTTTATTTTGACATTTCAGTAAGTTTGTTAATCCTTAACTTTTGTTTAACAGACTTTTATTTTATATCTTCGTCATTATTAATTCACTGCTTATAAAAAACTTTAGACTTATGAAAATAAATTTACTTAAAGGCGCGCTATTATTTGCCGCTTTTGCATTTGGATCAAATTTAAATGCACAGTGCCCCCAAATCCCCAATGATCCAATAGCTAATCCAGCTGTTTATAGCTTTTGTAGTGGGACTACTTCTGCAATGATTTCTGCTGAAACAACTACTGGAGGGGCTGCTTCACTTGCTTCACCAAACCAAGCAGGAGGGAATGGCTGTGGTGGTGGAGTAATGTTTGACATTACGAATACTAGTTCTTATGATATTACTATCAATTCTTTTGATGTAAGATTGCAGGCTACTAATCCACCAATGGCAGTTTATACTAAAGTTGGAACTTTTGTTGGTTCTGAAACTGTTGGTGCTAACTGGACATTGTTAGGAAACTATACAACAACTGGTGCAGCTAATACATTTGACAATGTTGATGTAACAGATTTTGATGTTCCAGCAGGTGCTACTTTAGGTGTGTATCTAGAATACAATGCTAGTTATACAAATATAACTGCTCCTCAAGTAGTATCAAATTCTGAACTAACCTTAACTTTAGGTGTAGGATTATGCTCTGCTTTTGGAGGTGTAAACCAAGGTAGAGGTTTTAATGGTGAAGTTTATTATACTTCTGCTGTGCCAACTGGTGCTATTTGGTATGATGCTGCAACTGGTGGAAACGTTTTAGGTACAACAAATCCTTTTGAAGCTGTTGGAACAACTGTTTTGCCAACTGCTATTGCTGGAACTTATGATTTCTATGTTTCATCAGGAGTTGCAGGTTGTGAAAGTGTAAACCGTACTCTTGTTACTGTATCTATTGACCCTGTTAAAGTTGAATTAGACAGTATTGATGTAAGTTGTCACAACGGAGCTGATGGTTCTTTTGCATTAGTAAATACTATATGTGGTCTAGCACCATTCACTTATTCTGTTGATGGTGGACTATATGGGTCTATACCTACAAATTTAACTATTGGTACACATACCGTTATTGCTAAAGATGCTAACGGAGATGATAGTGCACCATTTACAATTGAAATTGGAAATGCTGGAATACCGACTGCTTTATCTGTTGCAAATATTACAAACACATCAGCAGATCTTTCTTGGACATCTAATGGAAGTGAATCTTCATGGGATATTGAATTTGGAGCACCAGGATTTGTTCCTGGAACTGGAAATTCATTAGGTTCGGTAAATACAACAACTAATCCATATACAATCACAATTACTCCAACTACAGATTATGAATATTATGTAATGGCAAATTGTGGAGGAACTACACAAAGTACATGGGCTGGACCGTTTGCATTTTCAAATGTTTATTGTTTACCAGTTTATACAAGCACATCTGAATATTTATCTTTAATTGAAACAGTAGGTGCAATTGTAGATGTTTCTCATACTGCGACTTCTTTCCCTTTGCCTAATGGTTACACAGATGAAACTGCTCAAACTATGCAGGTTTATGAAACAATGATTTTCGATTTGAGTACAGCATATGATCCATCCTTTTATTCTTATGTAACTAGAATGTGGGTAGATTGGAATAACGATTTCATCTTTGATCACGCTACAGAATTATTATCTTCTGCTTCAGGAGGTCCTGGTTCATATACGCAACAGGTTACAATTCCAGCAGGAACACCTGTAGGAACTTATCGTGTAAGAGTGCGTGGTGAGTATTCTGCTACTTCGAACCCATTGCCTTGTAGTTCTGAAACTTGGGGATCTGCTATTGATTTCATGATGGAAGTTATTACACCTCCAACTTGTCTTCCAGTAATGGATATTGACACAGTAAATGTTTCTACAACAACTGTAGAGTTGTCATGGACAGAATTAAATGCAGCTACTTCATGGACTATCGAATACGGTCTTGCTGGATTTACGCAAGGAACTGGAACTCCTTTAACAGCAAATACAAATCCTTATACAGTTACTGGATTAAATCCAAGTGCTCAATACGATTTCTACATTCAAGCTGATTGTGGTGGTGGTGATTTAGCAGCGTGGAGAGGTCCATTCTCAATGTACACAGATTGTGGAATTGCTGTAGCTCCTTTTTATGAAGGGTTTAACAATGCTGTTCAACCACAATGTTGGGAGAATTTATCTGCTGATCCAAGCACTAGTGTAAATAATTTCTGGAACTTTAATGACCAAGGAGATTACGCTGCTGCAAACAATGGAAGAAATGCTGGAGAATTTACAAAAGTTGATGGAAATTCACCTTATGGTGATAGTGTAATGTTGATTTCTCCGCAAATTGATATTTCACAATTAGCAACTCCTTACTTATCTTTTGAGTGGTTCAGTAACAACACAAACAACCCTGGAGATAATGTTCCTTTGATTATTGAAGTAAATGATGGAACGTCTTGGACGTTATTGGATACTTTGAGAGGTGATAGTCCAGATTGGGAATTTGTAAATTATGATTTAAGCCCTTTCATAGGTAATGTTATTCAAGTGCGTTTTATGGTTAACAAAACACTTACTACTAGTTTCTCTTACTTCAATGATATTTTATTGGATGAGTTTAGAGTTGCCGACTGTATCAGTCTTGGTGGTGTTGATGGATCATTTGATATCTGTAGATTAGATAGTAATGTTAACGTAAATGATAACATTATTGTTAAGCCAAATGGTGGAGGAGAATGGTCTTTCCCAAGCCAGCCTGCTTTCTTAACGCAAGATTCAATATTTGGAGTAACTTATTTACCAGCTGGTACTTATGAGGTGTATTATGTTGAGCGTTATGTTTGTTATGATACAACTACAGCAACAATCAATGTATTCGGACCTTCATCTGCGGGTACAGATGGTGCAGACACAGTTTGTAAGAATGAACCAATCGATTTGTATGCTGCAATTGGCGGAAACGTTGATTTTGGTGGACAGTGGTATGATTTTACAAATTCAGCACTTCCTAATTCTCAGCCAAAGGCAGAACCGATTCCAGGTAATTACAACTACTTCTATGTAGCTAATAATGGTGTTTGTCCTGCAGATTCTTCAATCGTTACTATTAAAGTTTTAGATACTTGTGATTTCTTAGCGCTAGGTGAAGAGCTATTTACTGATATTTCAGTATATCCAAACCCTGCAACAAGTCAATTGAATATCGTGAATCCGTCTAATGCCGCTGCTTTAAGAGTAGAGATGTTTGATATGAATGGAAGAACAGTATTAATTGAAAACAAAGCATTGAACAATGCTTCGGAAGCTACTTTAGCAATCGATCACCTTGAAAAAGGAATCTATACACTTAGAGTATACAATAGTGATGGTCAAAAAACTTTCAAGATTGTGAAGCAATAAGGTTATGCCGACGTAATTTATAGCGTCCGTACTATTTGTTGCCTCGTTAAAATTATTTTAGAAGCGCCTCTCATTTGAGAGGCGCTTCTTCTTTACCACTGTCTTAGAATCTAACCCCAAGATTTCCTACTCTTTTCTTGCTCTTGAATTAAATTCTATTGTGTTTTCATTTTTTCTTCGTAAATTTAATATCTTATGATTTAAAACTAACTCTATGAAAACTAACATATTTAATAGTCTGATTTTATTGATTATTCTAACTTTTGGACTAAATTTGAATGCACAAACATTGTGTCCAGTAATTCCAGCTCCATTTTATGAATCATTTAATAGCGGCACAGAACCACTGTGTTGGGAGAATCTTTCTTCTGATCCAACTACAAGTCCAGATAATTTTTGGAATTTTAATGACCAGGGAGATTACGGAGCAACTAACAATGGAAAAATCGCTGGTAAATTTGCCAAAGCAGATGGTTCAAATCCAAATCCAGACAGTATGATTTTGATTTCTCCAGAAATTGATCTTTCTCCACTAACAACTCCATATTTATCATTTGAATGGTTCAGCAATAACACAGATTTCCCAGCAGACAATACTCCTTTAATAATTGATGTTTTTGATGGCACTGCTTGGACGAATTTAGATACTTTGTCAGGAGATAGTTCTGCCTGGAGATTCCAAAATTATGATTTGAATGCATTTATGAATCAAACCATTCAAGTGCGTTTTATGGTGAATCAAACATTGACAATAAATCACCCGATTTATAATGATATTTTATTAGATGAGGTAAGAATTGATGATTGCGTGAGCACAACTGGTCAAGATGGTTCCAAAACATTTTGTATATTAAATGGAGTGGTTCATTTAAACGACAATATCATCGTGAAACCAAATGGTGGTGGTTATTGGTCTTATCCAAGTCAGCCTGGTTTAATTAGTGGTGCACACTTTAATGTTTCAAGTTTGACTGTCGGAGCAACTTACGAAGTGTATTATATTGAAAGGTTGGTTTGTTATGACACAACTGTAGCGACCATTTCTTTTTATAATTATGAATCGGCTGGTATTGATGGAGAAACTACGGTTTGTCCTAATGAACCTATTCCATTATTTAGTGTGTTGTCAGGGTTTGTTTCAACTGGCGGTACATGGTATGATTTTACAGGAACTGCATTGCCCAACTCTATGCCTAATGCTCAAACAATACCTGGCATCTATGATTATACCTATGTGATTGTGAATGCAAATTGTCCAGACGACTCTGCAGTAGTAAGTGTTAATGTTATTGATGATTGTGGTTGGGGTGATCCAGGTTCTACAACAAAACAAGATTTCCAGAACATTTCAATTTCTCCAAATCCAGCATCAAATCACATAAGAATATTGAATTCTTCCAACGCTTCAGCCTTAAAAATCGAAATGATAGACTTGAATGGAAGGATAGTTTTAGAAGAAAACAAAGCATTGAATAATGTTTCAGAAGCAATTCTGGATATCCATCACCTAGAAAAAGGAATTTATTCTTTAAGGATTTATAATGGTGAAGGTCAGAATGTATATAAAATTGTGAAACAGTAAATTATTAAAAAGCACACTATGAAAACAACATTACTCAAAACACTCTTAACATTTACTGTCTTTGCATTGGGGTTTAATCTGAATGCACAAACGAACTGTCTGCCAGTTCCAGCTCCATTTTATGAATCATTTAATAATGGCACAGAACCACTATGTTGGGAGAATCTTTCTTCAGACCCAAGTACAAGTCCAGACAATTTCTGGATCTTCAATGACCAAGGAGATTATGGAGCCACTAACAATGGAAAAATCGCTGGTAAATTTGCCAAAGCAGATGGTTCAAATCCAAATCCAGACAGTATGATTTTGATTTCTCCAGAAATTGATCTTTCTCAACTAACAACACCTTATTTATCATTCGAATGGTTCAGTAATAACACCGATTTCCCAGGAGACAATACTCCATTAATAATTGATGTTTTTGATGGCGCAACTTGGACCAATCTTGATACTTTAAAAGGAGACTCGTCGGATTGGATTTTTGTAAATTATGATTTGAATGCATTTATGAATCAAACAATTCAAGTTCGTTTCATGGTAAATCAAACGTTAACAACTAATCAACCAATTTACAATGATATCTTATTAGATGAAGTAAGAATCGACGATTGTATAAGTTCAACGGGTCAAGATGGGTCAATAGATGTTTGTTTTGATGTTGGATCAATTAATCTTAACGGTAATATTATTGTAAAACCAAACGGCGGAGGTTATTGGGCCTTTCCATATCATTCAGGATTTTTGACGCATGATTCGATTTTAAATGTCTCCATACTTATTCCGGGAACTTATGAAGCCTATTATGTTGAACGATTGGTTTGTTACGATACAACTGTAGCAACACTTAATGTACTTGATTATAATTCTTCTGGAACAGCTGTTAACGATTATGCTGTTTGTGAAGGAGAAGTATTTCCACTATTTGACTTACTGTTGGGTAATGTTGATTTAAATGGGACTTGGTTTGACTATGCTGGAGATCCATTAAATGGCTCAATGACAGCCGCACCATCAATTCCAGGCTATTATGGATATACATACGTGGTTAGCAACTCTCTTTGTCCTAACGACTCTACTGTAGTAGGAGTTTCAGTGATGGAGTGTGGCTGGTGGCCCGATGTGAGTATTGATAAAAATGATTTTGTTAATATCTCCGTTGTACCAAATCCAGCGTCAAATCATTTGAAAATTATAAATTCTTCAAATACTTCAGCTTTAAAAATAGAAATGCTAGACATGAATGGACGAATCGTATTGTTAGAAAATAAAGCATTGAGTAATGCCGAAGAAGTAACGTTAATGATCGATCACCTCGAAAAAGGAATTTACACTTTGCGGGTTTTTAATAACGAGGGACAGAATGTATATAAAATTGTAAAACAATGATTTTTTTTGTGGATATGTTGCAATTCAACATATCCACAAAAAATCAATTAATCTATTTTTGTGATTTCAAAACCAACTTTTTCTACGGCTTCAATAATCTGATCTTCTACGTTTTTTGTTACTACAACAGTTAAAATCTTATCTGCACTGTCTAGGTCAACATCCCATTCTTCAACTTCATTAATTGCATTCATTCCTGGAGTGATTTTTTCCTCACATCCACCACATTTCAAAGTTGTTTTAAATCTAAGTTCTTCCATGTCTATATGTTTTAATAGTTTTAATTTGTGTTTTCAACCTGTATATACTCATCAACCAAATCCTAATTAGAAACGATAGCGGAAATTGACCATTCTAAAATAAAACCTAATTATTTGTTTCAATTGTTGCTTTCGACAGGCTCAATCACCGCAGTCAACGGGTGAACACATGGTGACTGACTTGTCGAAGGCGACTAAATACCGAAGCCCAATTTTAATTAATATTTTCGATATTACAATCGCTAAAGTTTAATATTTTTTAATCTTAAACTGTTGAGCACGACAGAGACAGAGCTAAATGCCATTGCAGCACCAGCAATCATTGGATCTAATAAAAATCCATTCACTGCGTAAAGTGCTCCCGCAGCAATTGGAATGCTGATTACATTATAAAAGAATGCCCAAAATAAGTTCTGACGAATTCCTTTTACAGTTTTTGAAGACAGCTTTAAAGCTTTCGGAATAGTTGCTAAATCAGAAGTAGTTAAAGTGATTTTTGCAACGTCCATCGCAATATCAGAACCATGTGCCATTGCAATACTTACATCTGCTTGTGCCAATGCTTCAGAATCGTTAATTCCATCGCCAACCATCGCGACAACTCGACCTTCTTTCTGTAATTTCTTTACGAAATCTGATTTGTCTGAAGGCATAACATCTCCCTTGAATTCTTCAATGCCAACTTGCTTGGCAACCGCTGCTGCAGTTTTCTGATTGTCTCCTGTCAACATGTAAACTGCAACGCCTAAAGCTTTCAAGTCTTTAATTGCCTGAATAGAATTCGTTTTGATTTCATCTGCTATTCCTAAAATCGCTAACAATTGTTTGTCATCTGTAAAGAAAACAACTGTTTTAGCTTCGTCTTGCCAAGATTGAATCGTATCATTTAATGCTTTGTCAATGATAATTCCTTGTACCTCTACCAAGGCTCTATTTCCGATAAAATAAGATTTTCCATCTTCGTCAACCGCTTGAACTCCTTGTCCAGTAATGCTATTAAAATCTTTCATTTTAGAAGGAGCAACTCCATCTTCTTTTAATCTTCTAATTACTGCGTCTGCCAAAGGATGTTCTGAATCTGCTTCTAAAGCCAATAACTTAGAACGCAAGACTTCTTTATTTTCGTTCACAAGCCATTTTTCATCTGTTACATTCGGTTTTCCTTTGGTAATTGTTCCTGTTTTGTCTAGAATAATAGCATCGACTTTATGTCCCAATTCTAAACTTTCCGCATCTTTTATTAGAATATTGTTCTCTGCTCCTTTTCCAATTCCAACCATAATTGCAGTTGGAGTAGCCAATCCAAGTGCACAAGGACAAGCGACAATTAATACGGCAATGGCTGTAGTTAATCCATGTGAAAATGCTAATTCTCCACCAACAACCATCCAAATAATGAAAGTCAAAATTGCGATTCCCATAACGGTTGGAACAAATATACTTGCGATTTTATCTACCAATTTCTGAACAGGAGCTTTACTTCCTTGAGCCTCCTGAACTCGCGTAATAATTTGAGACAAGAAAGTATCTTTCCCTACTTTTTCTGCTTTAAAATGAAAACTTCCTTTCTGATTAACTGTTCCCGCAAAAACTTTTTCCCCTTCAGATTTTTCGACAGCTGTTGGTTCTCCAGTTATCATGCTTTCATTTACAAATGAACTTCCTTTGATTACTGTTCCATCTACAGGAACTCTTTCTCCAGGTCGAATGATAATTGTATTTCCTTTTTCAACCGATTCAATAGGAATTTCTTGTTCCTCTCCATTGATGATTACGCGTAAAGATTTCGGTTGCAATCCCATTAACTTCTTTAAAGCTGTTGAAGTATTGGATTTCGCTTTTTCTTCCATCACTTTTCCTAAAAGAATAAAAGTGATAATTACGGTAGCCGCTTCATAATAAACATGTGCAGGCATTCCGCGAGAAATAAAGAAATCAGGGAAAAATGTGCTGAATATACTAAACGCATAAGCGATTCCTGTACTCAAAGCTACAAGTGTATCCATGTTTACTTTTCCATGCTTGGCTTGTTTCCATGCATTAATATAAAAGCTACGACCGAAAATAAAAAGTACTGGAGTTGCAAAAGCCAGTGAAATATAATGTCCGGGTTCCCATTCCATAAAGAACATTCCCAATACAAAAACTGGCAAAGTCAATAGGGCTGCCCAAAGTGTTCTTTTCTTAACTTCTTTATAATTTTTATCTTGTAATTCTTCTTGTTCCTCCGTTGCATTTTCTGTGCTAATGATAATATCATATCCCGCACTTTGTAAATTCGATTTTAATTCCTCTTTACTGACAGTTCCTGTATCGTAAGAAACCAAAACGCTATTCGAAGCAAAATTCACACCTGCTTCAGTTACCCCATCCATTTTCTTAAGGATGTTTTCAACGCTCGAAGCACAACCTGCACAAGTCATTCCTGTAACTGGAAATGTAGATTTTTCTATTGTTTGTGTGCTCATAATTTAATTTTTTATTGAAATACAAATATCGACAATTAAAACACCAAGTATGTTATGTTATTTTGAGAGAAGGTTATGATTTTTTGTTGTTTTGGTAGGGGCGGTTTTGTGGGTGGTTTGGTAAGGGCGGTTTGCAAACCGCCCCTGCCAATCCACCCCTACAAATCATCAATACCTTTTCGATTCGGATCACGTAATTCCTTAAACTGTGTCAAGGTCATTCCTGTTTCTTTTTTGAAAACTCCAGATAAATAGGCAACACTGTTATAATTCAATTGATGTGCAATCTCCGTGGTGGAAATTTCATCGTAAAAGAGCAATTCTTTCACTTTTTCAATTTTCTGAATTACTATAAATCGATTAATCGTTATTCCTTCAACCGCAGAAAATAACCGACTTAAATATGGATAATCGTAATTGAGTTTTTCACTCAGGAAATCGGAGAAGTTCACCGTTAAAGGTTCTGGATTGTGGTGAATCTGCTGAATTATCGCTGTTTTAATTTCTGAAATCAATTGAGATTTACTGGAAGAGAGCAATTCAAATCCCAAAGTATTCAGTTTTTGGTCTAGTTCATTGCGCAGTTTTTCACTGAGTTCTTCTCCAAGATAAACCTGACCCAACTCAACTTTATCTGTAGAGATTTTCATTTCCTGAAAAACGTTTTCCACCGCGGTAATACACCGTGGACAAACCATGTTTTTTATGTGAAGTGTTTTTGTCATTGGCTTAAATTCAAAGGTAAGAAAACAAACGCTTTTGTTCAAAATTTAACGCATTCAAAATACAATGCATATTTATTAACATATTGTAGGTAAACATAACAGTCGTAGATTTTCTGTTTATAAACAATTCAGTACTTTCCCTTTTTCACCTTCAATTCCTCCGTTTAACAACCAACCACTTCCGTTTAAATAAATTACATCCAATACCTTGTTAATTATTTGTCGCATAACTTCATAATCTATATATTGGTGAATCCTAATTAGCTTATAAAAGACTTTTTAAGTTATTTTTGGGAAACACAAGCTTTTAAAATCTTATAAAAATGAAAACATTTATACTCAAAATTACCCTTCTCCTTTTTATTCTTCCTTTCTATTCTTTAGCACAAAATTCGAATGTGATTCTTCAAGAAACGTTGGATGCGAATGCTAAAAAATACGAATTAACTAGGTCAGATGCTTCTAATTGGGAGTTGGTAAATCACCATGATGCAAGAAGAGGGAATGTTGGCTTTTATTATGTTCATCAATCACACAATGGAGTTTTGGTTCACAATGCAATAAGTGTTATTGCAATAAAAGACAACCAAGGATACTTAACTTCAAACGGTTTTATTTCAGATTTAGAAAGCAAAGTTAAAACCTTGAGTCCAACTATTTCTGCTAAAGATGCCATTCTCGCTGCAGCAAATAATATAGCAGCTAAAAATAGTGGAGATATTATCGAATTACCTTCGGAAGGTATCAATAAGCATGTTTTTGAGGCAAAAGGTTTATCAGTTGAAGAAATTACTGTTGAGCTCAAGTTATTTAAAATAGATGAATCAACAGTTCGTGCAGTTTGGGATTTACATATCTATCAATTAGATCAAAAGCATTGGTGGAGTATTAGAGTTGATGCGCAAACAGGAGCTGTTTTAGAAAAAACGGATTGGGTGTTGAATTGTGATTTTGGTGGAAAAGAAAACCACGGAGATTCTCATGCAAATCACAATCATCAGAAATCACAATTTACACAATCAGGTATGCTGCCACCTCCACCGCCAGGAGTTGGAGCGGGATATAATGTTTTCCCCATTCCAGTAGAAAGTCCAATTCATGGAAGTCGACAATTGGTAATAGATCCAGATGATCCAATTGCTTCCCCTTATGGATGGCACGATACAGATGGAGTTGCTGGAGCTGAATTTGCAACTACACAAGGAAATAATGTTTACGCAAGTGAAGACAGATCAGATGCTGATGTTTTAGGATATACACCAAATGGAGGAACAACATTAAACTTCGATTTTCCTTTAAACATGAATTTGATTCCAAGTGACTATGAAGATGCTGCAATTACGAATCTGTTTTATATGAATAATATAATGCATGATGTATGGTATCAATATGGATTCGATGAAGCGAGTGGTAATTTCCAACAAAACAATTATGGAAATGGCGGTGCTGACGATGATCATGTCGACGCACAAGCACAAGATGGTGGTGGAATGAACAATGCCAATATGTCTACTGGACCAGATGGATTTAATCCAAGAATGCAAATGTATCTTTGGTCATCTGCCGATCCTGATTTGTTAACCATAAATTCTCCATCTTCAATTAGTGGAGTTTATGGAACCAAACAAGCTGGTTTTGGCCCAATTGTTCCTGTAGCTCCTATCACTTCAGATATTGCGCTTTACGATGATAACTCTGGAGATTTCTTGGATGGTTGTCAAACGGCAATAAATCCAACCGAGTTGGATGGTAAAATTGTATTGGTTAAAAGAGGTGGATGTAACTTTGTTACTAAAGTTGAAAACGCTGAAAATGCTGGAGCAATTGCGGTAATTGTAGTTAATAATGTAGCTGGAAATATCATCGCGATGGGTGGAACTGATCCTGGAATAGGTGTTCCTTCTATTATGATTTCTCAAGCCGATGGATTAGCAATTATAACTCAAATTCAAAATGGAACAGAAGTCAACGGAACTTTGTCATCTCCAAACGGGAGTAATTTTTTAGATGGAGATTTTGACAATGGAATTATTGCACACGAATATGGTCATGGAATTTCTATTCGTTTAACGGGTGGTGCTAGTGAAGCAAATTGTTTAGCGAATGAAGAACAAATGGGCGAAGGTTGGTCAGATTGGTTTGGAATGATGCTAACAATTGAACCAGGAGATTTAGGAACAGACGGAAGAGGAATTGGAACTTTTGCAAGTGGTGAACTCGCAACAGGTGGCGGAATTCGTCCTTTACGTTACAGTACTGATTTCAATATAAATAACATTACTTATGACGCAACAAACAATTCAGCGATTTCTCAACCGCATGGAATTGGATTTGTTTGGGCAACAATGTTATGGGATTTGAATTGGGCCTTAATCAATCAATATGGAATTGATGCTGATATTTATAATGGAACAGGAGGAAACAATATTGCTATGCAATTGGTGATTGACGGACTGAAACTACAAAGTTGTTATCCCGGTTTTATAGATGGAAGAGATGCAATTTTGCAAGCAGATCAAATATTTAACAATGGTGACAATCAATGTTTAATTTGGAATGTGTTTGCTAAAAGAGGATTGGGTTATTCTGCAAATCAAGGTTCAAGCGATAATAGATTTGATCAAATGGAAGCTTTTGATTTGCCACCAAATTTATCCATAGCTGCAAACACAATTACAGTTGAGGCTTGTAATTCTTACACTTGGGCAGAAAACGGACAAACTTATTCTGAAACAGGGAATTACGTTCATGCTATTAATAACTCTACCAATTGTGATTCCATTCTAACATTAGAATTAACAATTGAAAATATTAATTCTCAAATTAGTTATAGCGGAAATGGCGGCACTTTGGCATCCTATACTGGTTACACAAGTTACCAATGGATAGACTGTGATAATGGAGACGTGCCTATTTCAGGAGCTACAAATGCTACATATACTCCAACTGTTAATGGAAATTACGCAGTTATAATTACTTCAGGAAACTGTACAGTAACATCTAATTGTTTGCGTATTGGTAATGTTGGACTAGAAAATAACGCTATTGATCAAGTGACTGTTTATCCAAATCCTTCAAAAGGAAAGGTAGAGATGAGCTTTTCTAAAACAATAGAACAAGCAGATATTCGAGTTTATGATATGACTGGAAAGCTAGTTCAAGAATTCGAAGTTATAGATGTTCCTCAATTTTCTTTCTTCTTAAAAGGAGAAAATGGAGTTTATACAATTGAATTGACAACAAGTAAAGGCGAAGTAATTAGAAAAAGAATTAGTAAAATTGATTAATTTAAATCAGTTTCTACCATTAGTTTTTGACTTTTAACCCTATTCCTTAACTGTTACTGCTAGGTTTTATCTCGTGGTAACAGTTAAGTACCAAATTCATCTAATTTTAGCAATCCAAGAGTAACTTCTTTTAAGCAATGATTTATTCGGCTTCTGATGACAACTAATTCTTTACAATGTTCGTCTTTTGCATTAAATATTACGAATATGAAAAGAATTTTATCCCTCGCTTTTTTATTAATCGCTACAACAGGCTTTAGTCAAACCGAGAAAAAGGTGCTATTTATTGGAAATAGTTACACAAGTGCTAATAATCTACCTGATTTAGTTAATTCTTTGGCGCAAGCTGCAGGAAATTCTATTATAGCAGAGGCACATATACCGGGCGGTTCTCAATTAAGTCAACATGCTGTAAACTCAACGGTTTTAAATTTAATTTCATCTAAAGACTGGGACTACGTTATACTTCAGGACCAAAGTCAAAAACCATCTTTTCCAGACGCACAGGTCCAGGCAGATGTTTATCCTTATGCAGAAATACTTGCTGATAGTGTTTATTCTAACAATGAATGTTCAGTTCCTTTGTTTTATGGAACTTGGGGTAGACAAAATGGAGACTCACAATGGGTAGGGATTAATACATTTGAGAAAATGAATGGCCGATTATTTAATGCATACACATATATGGCAAACGATGCAGAAGGAATGTTGTCACCTGTTGGAATTGGATTTGCTCATGTTAAACAAGCTGGAGTTGGAGCAGTTGTAAATTTCAATGATTTATACACCAGTGATGAAAGTCACCCAACTATAAAAGGATCGTATTTAGCAGCTTGTATTTTCAACAATATTATTTTCAATGGAGTATCTACGGGAAATACTTTTTTACCTGCTGGAATGACTTCAAATGAAACTGCATATCTACAAGGAGTTGCAGATCATGTTGTATATGCTGTGGATTCTGTTCAAATAGATTTTCGACCTGATTTAACAAATAATACTTTCTCAACAGCTGTAAATTCTTCTCAAGTAACATTTACACCAACAATAACAGATGGTGATTTTGAATCATGGGATTTTGGAGATGGACAAACTTCAACACAAGAAAATGCAATCCATACTTACACGAATAACGGGATTTATGAAGTAACAATGTATACTTCTGCAAATTGTCAATTCGATTCTTTGGAACAAGATGTCGATATTAATGTTTTGGGAATTTCAAATGAAGAAATGTTGTCATTTAATGTGTATCCTAATCCTTCGTCTGATGGAATTGTAACTATAGATTTAAAAGGAAAAGGAAATTATTCTGTTTTCACTTTATTAGGAAAAGAAATTTATGAAGGAAACACACAACAAATAACTTTATCAAAAGGAGTTTATATTGTTCGTTATAAAAATGAAACTAGAAAAATTACAGTGCTATAGTGAATGAGTATCATTTGCTCAATTCTATAATTGAGAATTAATAAAATGTATTGTTAGAGGAGGAGAATATAATGGCAATTTGAGCCATTGTTTTCTCCTCTTTTTTTTATGTAGTATGGTTTGAGGAATACCGATATTCTAAGTTTTAGGCTAAAACGAAGCGTTTCTGGAAATCACGGTTATTTTCTTTTTTTAGTTCATAATTAGGGTTTATTCTACTTTTTTTGGAATTCGAATCCAAATAACTAAAAAGAGTTTAAACATTTTAGTTAGATTTGCTTAATTATTTATTCCAATTTGAAGTATGGGGTTCTTTAAGAAGCTAGGAAATTTTATTATCAGTCGTAAATTCATTATCAATTTCCTATTATTTGGATTGGTGTGGTTCCTAATTATTTGGGGTGGAACTACCTATTTCGGTAGCTATACTCGTCATGGAGAAAGTATTGAGGTGCCAAATTTATTGAACAATAACGTAAATGATATTTCTACACTTATTGGGGATAGAGACATTAAATATGAAATTTTAGATTCTATTTATAATCCAGATTTAGTGGAAGGAACAATTATTTATCAAAATCCTATGCCAACAGACTCTTCTGGATTATCTGTAAAATCAGATCGTGTTATTCGTGTACGTGTTTCTAAACGTTCTCGATTGGTTATGGTTCCTGTTGTCGTAAGTAAAAGTCATCGATTTGCAGAAGCTGTTTTAATGACCAAAGGTTTGCGTACGAGAGTAAACTTTGTTCCGAGTAATGAAGACCAAGGAAGTGTGATTTCTCAAAAGTTTAAAGGGAAAGATATTACAACTGGTCAGCAAGTGCCTATAAATTCTGTAATTGAATTAACAGTGGGGAAAAGAACACAAGGAGAAATGGTTGGAATCCCAAATTTAAACGGACTTACAATAAATGAAGCACAAGAGCGTTTTTTAGGTAGTTCTAGCTTAAGACTTTATCCTGTTTATTCAGGTTGTGAAACCTCAAAAGATAGTCTTAATGCAAGAGTGATTCGTCAAACACCTGTTGCTTCAGATAGCAGCAAAATTCCTGAAGGATCTACGATTACTATATTTTTATCCCCAAATGAAGGCGGGTTAATCAATTAGGAAAATTATACTCATGAAATACGTTCAAATTTTATTACTCACTTTTTTTGCAACTATCGTTTACGGTCAGGATGGTGTGAGTCCATTAACTGCTAATCCAGATTTGTTTGGAAAACAAAAAGTATTGCAGACAAAAGCTTTAAAAAATAGCTTTGATAGTACATTTTACTATAAAACAGATACGCTTAGCTTGCCTTTCTTTGATGATTTCTCAAGAAATAAATTCCAGAAGTATGATGCTGATTTCACTGATGCTAATGTAACAGAACAACTTTTTCATAAAATCTTGGATGAATTTACTAGTGTTCCTTTGGCAGCTGGAACTATTTTAACCAACACAAGAACTTATCGTTTAGAATACAACGCAACGTCAGATATAACGACTTACGATTATTTTGACTCTACTCGATTCCTTTATGATGATTTGTCTACTTACGAACCTAATCACATTCAAACGTATGCCTTTCCAGGATATATAATTTATGATACGTTGGATGGAACAGGAAATCCTATGGATACAATCTGGGTCAATAATCCTGAGTTTGTGCAAGATTCTGCAAGAATATTTATTGCAGCAATCAATGATCCTAATAAATTATGGGTAAATGATCAAGCTTATCATAATTACAGATTCGCTGTAAATCCTTGGTCGCTTGGTGTTGTTACTTTCGATGGATTAGATGAGTTTGGTTATCCATATAATTTTGGAACGAGTGCCAATGGAATAGCAGATCTTCTTATTGGGAAACCATTAGATTTATCTACTAACGCTCCAGGCGATTCTATTTATTTAAGTTTTTTATATCAAACACAAGGATTCGGAGATATGCCAGGAGTAGAAGGACCTAATTCTGACTCTATCTACCTTGAGTTTTATTCTCCAGCTACCCAACTATGGAAACGAGTTTGGAGGTCTGGCGGAGGTTCAACAACAGATTTTAAAGTGGCGCATATTGCCGTAACTGATCCAATTTATTTTCAAAAAGGATTTCAATTTCGATTTTCAAATTTTGGCTCTTTGGCAGGTGCTTTAGATCATTTTCATATCGATTATGTTGATTTCAGAACTTTATCAGGATATCAAGACACTTTATTTAAAGATTTTGCTTTGGTTTATCCTGTTTCAACGCTATTAAAAGATTACATCAGCGTCCCTTGGAAACATTACAGAAATAATCCTGTAGGAAAGATGAGTGATGAAGTGGAAGTTACTGTTAGAAATGGAAGTGAATTAACAGAAAATAATCAGAACGGTAGAGTTAATGTTTATTATAATGGGAATTTAGAAGGAAATTACGCTTTAAACGCAGCAGCACTTTCAGGAGGAAACATAAATTATTCGCCCCGTACAACTTATTCTAGCGTTCATGATTTTTCATCAGGATATGCTTATGACCATACTTTAAGTAACGATACTATGGGGATTTTTGATTATGAAGGAATAGCAAGTGCTCAATTTCCAAATAATCCAATAAACGATACGACATTTGGTCAACAAGTGTTTAAGAATTATTATGCTTATGACGACGGAACAGCTGAGAAAGCTTATGGTGTGACAGCAGAACAAGGGTTGTTAGCCTATCAATTTAATGCTTATGAGCCAGATTCATTGGTGGCAATTCAAATTCATTTCGTTCCTTCGGTTGTAGATGTTTCAAATAATTTGTTTCTTTTGACAGTTTGGGACGATCAAAACGGACAGCCAGGAGCTATTTTATATGAAGATGAATTTTTCTATCCCCGTCAGCCTATTTATACGTATGGACGTAATAATTTCAAATCGTATTTCTTTAAGGACACAATGAGAGTTGGAGTAGGAGAAACCTATTACATTGGAATGCGTCAAATTGATGAAGATAGATTAAATATTGGATTTGATATGAATCACGATAATGCAGATAAAATTTTCTGGAGTATTGATGGAGGAGGCAATTGGAATAACTCGAATTTCGAAGGTTCGGTAATGATGCGACCTTTGGTTACGAGTAAAATGGATTATCAATTGGGAATAAAAGAGCGAATACTTACAGCGCCAAATTTGGATTTCACTATTTACCCAAATCCAACAAGAAATATTTTAAATATCAAAGGAGAAAACTTCAGTAATTCAACAGCTTTTGAAATAAGAGATTTGAATGGAAGAATTGTTACGCGTTTTACCAACGAAGAACAAGTAGATATATCAATGGTTCACAATGGAATTTATCTTGTGAGCCGAATTGAAAAAGGTCAGGTTATACAAACAAAGAAATTAGTAGTTCATTAAGGATGATAGAAGAAGATAAAAACGATAACATCGAAGAAACAGAAAACGAAGAGTTATACGAACACCATAAATTTATTGCAGATAAAGGTCAAGAAGTATTGCGAATTGATAAGTTTTTGTTGGATCGTTTAGCAAATACGTCACGAAATAAAATTCAAACCGCTGCTAAAAACGGTACTATTTTAGTGAACGGTGTTGCAGTAAAACAGAACTATAAGATTAAACCAGAAGATGAGGTTTCTATTGTTATGCCTTATCCTGTTCGCGAACTAGAGTTGATTCCTGAGGATATTCCATTGGATATTCATTACGAGGACGATACCGTAATTGTGATAAACAAGCAGCCAAATATGGTTGTTCATCCAGGTTATGGAAACTATTCTGGAACTCTAGTAAATGGTTTAATCCATCATTTTGATCAACTGCCTTCAAAGTCAGATGATTTTTATGGACGACCAGGTTTGGTTCACCGATTAGATAAGCACACAACGGGTTTAATGGTTGTTGCGAAAACGGAAGATGCCTTGACTAATTTGTCTAAACAATTTTACGACCGAACAACAGAGCGCCGTTATCATGCATTGGTTTGGGGTGATGTTGAAGAAGATGAAGGAACGATTACTGGAAATTTAGGACGATCTAATAAAGATAGAAAATTGATGGCCGTATTTCCTGAAGGAGATTTTGGAAAGCACGCTGTGACTAATTATAAGGTGTTGCGTCGTTTTGGATATGTGACTTTGGTTGAATGTAAATTAGAAACTGGAAGAACACATCAGATTCGTGCGCACATGAAACACATTGGACATACTTTATTTAATGATTTAGAATATGGTGGAGATAAAGTTTTAAAAGGAACAACATTCTCTAAATATAAATCATTCGTGCAAAATAATTTTGCGTTATTGACAGGACAAGCTTTACATGCTAAAACTTTAGGGTTTGTTCATCCAAAAACAAAAGAATTTATGCGCTTTGATTCAGAGTTACCAAGCGATTTCACAACAGTTTTAGAACGATGGGAGACCTATCTTTCGGCCCGTGATAAAAATTAGAAGTAAGGTTAGATTTGTCATTGTTTTACTTTTACAAAGTACTGCTAATGAATGTTTTGTTTCTATTTTGCGTTAAAACTATGTATAATGTCTGTTAAATAACTAAAAAGTATTAATTTTATAAGATTATTCGAAGTAAGACTATATATTTAGACGTATTACTTGTGTTTAATTTTTTAAATTAGTTTCTTTCGAAAAAATAACTTGTTAAATATTGCTTTTATGAAAAACTATTTATTGCTAATTTCAATATTCATCTCAGCTTTGGCGTTTGCACAGCCAGCTGCAGTGCACAGAGCGGATGCCGCTTTTGAAAGTGGAAAGTACTTCGAAGCCGCTGATCTAGCCGTTAAAGCTTACGAACGGATCTCCCCTAAAAATGCTAAAGCATTAGCTATGAAGTCAGAGTTGGCTTACAAAGCTGCTTATTCTTTTGAAAAAGCTTATCTTTTAGATAAGTCAATCGATTGGTATCAGCGTGCTATTGATTTAAAGCACTTCGAACAAAATCCTTATGTCTACTTCAGATTAGGAAGCGCATACAAGGTTAAAGGAGAGTATGACAAAGCGAGAACCAGCTATGAAAACTTTTTAAAGTTAGTTCCAGGTGATAAACAAACCCTAAATGCTTTAGCTTCATTGGAAGATGCAGAGGTTATGAAAGATAACCGTACGCGTTATACTGTGAAATCAGAATTAAAAATTAATACAGAAGGATTAGAAATGGCACCAATCATTTCAAATCGTCGTGGAACAGCAATCGCTTTTGCGTCTACACGTCAGTCTTCTGTTGCTTCAGGTAAAGATCCTATAACGGGTGAAGGCTATTTCAATATTTGGGAAGCTGAACTTGATAGATCAGGAAACTGGAGTGAGCCAAAACTTTTCGAAGCAGACAGCTTAAATACTGAATTTAATGAAGGAACAATTGCTATGGATGGTAGATTTAGAACTATCTATTTTACAAGATGTCCTTCAGAATTTAAAAAGAATTTTGGTTGCCAAATCTGGTCAGCTGAAAAGAAAGGTAGAGGATTTGGAGTTCCATCAAAAGTTGTTTTAGGTGTTAATGATTCAATAAGTGTTGGTCACCCTTTACCAAATGAAGATGGTTCTGTTTTGATTTTTGCATCTGATATGCCAGGTGGTGAAGGTGGAAGAGATCTTTGGTATTCTGAATATAAAAGAAGAGAAAATTCTTGGACAACGCCAGTTAACTTGGGTCCAGAAATCAACACTAGTGGAGATGAATTATTCCCAACTTTTGCTTTAAACGGAGATTTATTATTTGCATCTGACGGACATAAAGGTTTAGGTGGATTAGATATCTACGTTGCAGCAAAAGAAGAAGGGATGAAGTTTGGTAAACCTGAAAATATGGGAACACCAATTAACTCTGATGCTAACGACTACCACATGACTGAGGTGTCGAAAAAATTTGGTTACTTTACTTCAAACAGAAAAGGATCTAAAGGTACGCGTTCATTGCCAGATGTTTGGTCGTATGAATTGCCACCAAATATCTTTGACTTGAAAGTAATCGTTGCTGAAATAGGTGGGTCTTCAAGAGTGAATGGAGCTATCGTTGAAGTAACTGAGATCCCTGAAGAAGTGGAAGAAGGTCAAGATAAACCAGAGCCAGTTGTGTTTAAAGGAACAACAAATGCTTCAGGAGAAATCTTTTGGGACAAGCAACCAGATGGTAATCGATTTATCAACGAAGAAAAAGACTATTCAATTAAAGTTCTTCCTTTAGAAGGATACCACGCAAGTGATAATGTTGAAGAATTTTCTACTGTTGGTTTAGCATACGATCAAAACTTTATTCTAGAAATGAGTATTCTTCCTAAAACGCCAATTGTACTTCCAGAAGTACGTTATGCTTTAGGATCAGACAAACTTCAAATGATAGAAGGAGAAATTAACTCTAAAGACTCATTAAACTATGTGTTTGAAATGCTAAAAGAGTATCCAGGAATGGTGCTTAGATTGGTTTCACACTCTGATGCTCGTGGTGGTGCAGCTTCAAATGCTGCCTTAGCAAAAAGAAGAGCGCAAGCTTGTGTTAATTACTTAGTGAAAGAAAAAGGTGTTGATCCAGCGAGATTAGTACCTGTTGGAAAAGGTGAAAGTACGCCTCGTATTGTTTACTCACAAGATGGTAAATACTACGCAAACAAACCAAGTGGTGAATTTGCAGCAGTGGAATTAACAGAGAATTACATTAACCAGTTTAAATCTTCTAACAAAGAATTATTTGAACAACTGCACCAGTTTAACCGTCGTACGGAAGGTGAAGTAATGAGAATGGATTATTCTACTGAAAAAGAAGTTGAAGAAAATATTGAAGATCCAGAAGGAGAATAAATCTTTGACTGAATAAAATATTCTATTTTAATATAGAAAAAAGCCCGCACTCAACTTGAGTGCGGGCTTTTTATTTGGTGGCTGAGCGAAGCCGAAGCCACCAAATACATTTTTGCTATTGTTAATACTGTTGCTATTGTTAATACTGTTGTTGTTGTTGTTGTTGTTGTTGTTTTGTTGTTGTTGCTGTCGTTTAGTTGGCTGAGCGTAGCCGAAGCCAACTATCTCAGTGCAAACCCCAAAACCTCTTCGATAAACTCCTCAGGAGCTTCTGCATGAATCCAATGTCCTGCGCGTTCTATTGTGTAGAAATCTGCCAATGGAAAGAGAATTCTGATGCTATCATGATCTTCGGGTATAATGTAATCTGATTGTCCTCCTGCGATAAACAATGTCTCTACCATTGTTTCTTCATTTGGTAGAGCCTTCACGATTTCAGAGAGCTTGTTTTCTAAAACTGGAAGATTTATACTCCAAGCCAATTGCCCTTTTTCTTTCCAATATAAATTCTTCAGCAAAAACTGACGAATAGATTTATTGTTAATGTATTTAGCCAATTGTCCTGAGGCGCCACTTCTAGAATCAACAACTGACAAATCAATTGATTTTAATCCATCGATAATTCCATCATGAGAAATCGGATATTCCTTTACTCCCATATCTACAATGATTAATTTTTCAATCATTTCAGGATGTTTTTGAGCATAACGCATGGCTGTTTTTCCACCCATAGAATGTCCCATCAGAATAATTTCTTTGAGGTCATTTGCTAGGATAAATTCATGTAAATCATCTGCCATGATATCATAACTGAATTCTTCACTCCAGCCCGATTCCCCATGATTTCTTTGGTCTACTAGATAAACATCAAAATAATCAGCTAGCTTTTTTCCATGTGTTTGCCAATTGTCTGATGAACCAAAAAGTCCATGTAGAATGACAAATGCTTTTCCTTCTCCAAATTGTTTAAAATGTAATTCCATTTATTTATGTTATTCTAATTATTTAAGCAATTCTAAGTATTTCTTAATTGTAGTTTCTAATCCCAAATAGAGAGCATCTGCAATTAAAGCATGACCAATACTCACTTCTTTTAGATTCGGAATAGATTGCTTGAAAAATGCTAAATTGTCTAAGCTTAAATCATGTCCAGCATTGATTCCTAAGCCTAATTCATTTGCTAATTCAGCTGCAGAAACATACTCTTTTATCGCTGTAGCTCTGTCTTTTTCGTAATCATCTGCATAAGGCCCAGTGTACAATTCAATTCTGTCTACACCAACTGCTTTAGCGCCTTCGATATTTTTGTGATCTGTATCCACGAATATGGATGACCTAACGCCCCATTCAGATAATTGTTTGCAAATTTTAGTTAGCCATTCTTTGTGTTTTACAGTATCCCAACCTGCATTAGAAGTCAAAACATCTGGTCCATCTGGAACTAAGGTTGCTTGCGCAGGACGCGTTTCTTCGATTAATTTCATGAAACGTTCATCAGGATATCCTTCAATATTATATTCTGTTGTTACTACTTTTTTTAAGTCGTAAACATCTTTTGTAGTGATGTGTCTTTCGTCTGGTCGTGGATGAATGGTAATTCCTTCTGCACCAAAACGTTCGCAATCTTTAGCAACTTGAACTACATTAGGAACATCGCCACCACGGGCATTACGAATTGTTGCAATTTTATTAACATTAACGCTTAATTTTGCCATGTTACAATTAATTTTTAGCACAAAGTTATATACATTAACGCAGAATTACTACTTTGGTCAATACAATGATAGGAATTGAATTAATTACAGATGAAATCCCGCCGTTAAGACATACGGATACTGGGGAAAAAGCTTTACAATGGATGGATGAATTCAAGGTGAATCATCTTTCTGTGCTTAAAGATGAGAGCTTTGTAGGATTAGTTTCCGAAGATGATTTATTGGATAAAGCCGATCTTTCATTAACACTCACAGAATTGTTTAGCCATTTGCCGCGCCCTTATGTGAAAGGAACTTCTCACGTTTATGAAGTATTGAACATTGCTTCGATAGATCATTTAACAGTCGTTCCAGTGTTAGATGACGAAGAACATTATTTGGGAAATATCAGTATTTCGAAATTAATGCAAAATATCGCTTCTACCGGTAGTATAAAAGAAGCTGGTGGAATAATAGTTTTAGAAATGAGCGATTCGGATTATTCCCTTGCTCAGATTTCTCAAATTGTGGAAAGCGAAAATGCTAAAATTTTAAGTTCTTTTATTACATCAAATGCGATGTCGAAGAATTTAGAATTGACACTTAAAATTAATCAACTGGAATTGGGTCGAGTGATCAAAGCATTGGAGCGTTATGATTATCATGTGAAAGCAAGTTTTCAACGCAATAGCTACCACGACGATTTGAAAGATCGTTATGACGAATTAATGAATTATTTGAATCTTTAAACAATGAATGTAGCAGTATATTCTCGTAAAATAATGAAACACGAGGTTCTATTTTTCAATAGGATCTTCAAACAGATGGAAGATTTGAATTGGAATCCTATCATCGAAGAAGAGTTTTATAAGCAATTAAAACAGCAGATTGGATTGAAAGAGGGTTACCAAACTTTCAGTAGTCATACCGATTTCATTTCAGGAATTGACATGGCAATTAGTATTGGAGGAGACGGTACTTTCTTGAAATGTGTAAGCTATGTGCGTTCAAGTGGCGTTCCTATTTTGGGAATAAACACTGGGCGATTAGGCTTTTTAGCCGACACCAATACTGCTGATTTTGAAAGATCAATCGAAAGGATTCAGAAGAAAGATTATTCTTTTCAAAAGCGTTCTTTAATTCAGGTAGAAACAGATGAAAATATTTTTGGCGATCGCAATTTAGCATTAAACGAATTAGCGGTTCATAAAAAGGATACTGCTTCTATGATTACCGTAGAGGCTTATTTAGGAGAAGAATATTTGAACTCTTATTGGGCTGACGGTTTGTTGGTAGGTACGCCAACGGGTTCTACTGCATACAGTTTAAGTTGTGGTGGTCCAATTATTTACCCAAGTTGTGGAGTTCATTTCTTAACCCCAATTGCAGCACATAATTTAAATGTGCGTCCTGTGATTGTTCCAGATCATATTCCAATTACTTTGAAAGCGATAGGAAGAGATAGAAATTTCTTGCTGACATTAGATTCACATTCAAAACCTGTGAAAAATGGTACTGAAATTAGATTGGTGAAAGCAGATTTTACAATTAACGTTGTGAAGTTTAGTGAAAACGGTTTCTTTAAGACAATTCGTGAGAAAATGATGTGGGGAATTGATCAGCGGAATGAGTAAAGTAATTGTAGAAATTGGATCCAAAAGATCCTATAAGGTAATTTATGTTACTGTCCTTAGTTTCATTTTATAATTAAGTCTGTATTTACAATTAAGTATAAAATTATGCGCCGTTTCAACTATTAATAGATTTTCAACAATAATTATCTAATTTTGTCGTTAAGTTGTTCCGAATGAAATTCATTTTCAAAATAGTACTGATTAGTTTATTGGTTATTTTAACCTCTAGCACTGTTAATGCGCAAATCGAAAATTTCCGATCACGCTCTGAACTGGGCTTTATGGTTGGTGGAAGCTATTATATTGGAGATTTGAACAAGTACGAACATTTCAATAATACAAATTTATCGTTTGGACTTATTTATAGATTTCATGTTAATTCTAGATTAGCATTGCGTGGAACACTTCGCTATGGAACCATTGAGGGCTATGACTCAGAATCAGGAAAAGCAGATCAGATAGCGAGAAATCTTTCATTTGAATCTTCAATTTTTGAAGTCGCTGGAGGATTAGAATTCAATTATGTAAATTATAAATTAGGGAATAAAGAATATTTCTTCACACCTTATATGTTTATTGATATTGGGGTTTTTAAAATGGATCCACAGACAGATTATAAAGGGGAAATGGTGAGTTTGCAAAACATCGGAACAGAAGGTCAAAACAGTGAACTTACAAGTGAAAATGCATATCCTTTAACGCAATTGGTTGTTCCATTCGGAATTGGATTTAAAATTAATTTAGGTAAAAGAGCTGCTGTTTCTTTAGAATATGGAATCCGAAAAACATTTACAGATTATTTGGATGATGTTGGAAAAGGAGATTATTTAAATGCAGCAGAGCTAGCCCAACAAAATGGGAATATTGCCGCTAATTTATCTGATAGATCGTCATCTGAAATTCAAATGACAGGAAGTCGTGGAAATGCGGAGACGAAAGACTGGTATTCTATGTTTGGAATAATGTTTACTTTCTCTTTAGGAAATCCAGATATCTGTTTTTATCGTTAAGAAAATTGGTTCTACCACTATTTTAATGGGAACTCATACAATATGGATTCTAAAATATTTATCAATAATTATTCATTCCTTAAATAACTAGCTCCAGAGGAGCGACATATTAATAGCCAAGTACACTAGTGTACTTGGTTATCAATAAACAAAAAACAAACCCACCGAAATCGGTATAATTGCATGCAATTATACCGATTTCGGTGGGTTTGTATAGAGATGGATTTCATTCATATCTATTAATATGTCGTTCCTCTGGAACTGAAAATATTAAACCCATGTATTGCAGTTATTTGAACTCAAAAATGGAAAGGTTAATGGTTTAACCATTAAAATCAGGGTAGAACCAGAAAATTTATTGTAAAGTGGTTTATAAATAGTTGAAAATACGCTCCGAAATGCTATCTGGATTAGTATATCTTCGCTATGGCCTCTAAGAACCTTTATCAGACAATAGAAGTTAGATGTTAGACTCAAGACAAAGATTAAAAAGTCTTGTGTCTAACATCTAACGTCCACTATTTTTTATTGCTATAGAATTTTATTCTCATCTAATCCTATGGTACTTGGCCTTGCTGTTTGATATCTTCTATTTCACTAGGTCGACGCGCTGCAAAGAAGATAACAATAAAAGACATAAATGGGGCTTTGAATCTGATGAGAACATTAAATAATCCAGAAGTAAATCCAGCGAAAAACCCAAGTATTAAAGAGAATAGAATTGCGAAGATCAAGAATTCTTGTGTTCGAATAAACTTGAAGTGTTTCTTAATTCCACCCGATCTAAATATGAAACCGTAAGTCAAAGCCATTAAAAATATTCCTTCAAAAGCACTGAGAAGCAAAAAGGCACTACTGGCTTCCCAAAGGAATGGGCGATAAAAAGCGGTCAATACTGAAATCGGAACAGCGCTTAGAATCCCAATAGGTGTATAATCGGTAATTCCTAAATCATATTTTGGACCAGTGTAAAGCGCATTTTGGGCAAAATCTTGTTGCACAACAGCTAGTTCTTCAAGATAGGCACTTTCTGCAATTTGATCGGCCATAGATTGTAAATAAACTAAAGTTAATCCTATTGACAGCGCAGTAAAAACAATACGAAAAGTCCATATTACTAATGGGTTGTTCTGCATGTTTTTCAACATACGCACCAATAATACAGCGGCTAGCGGAACGCCGATTGCAACTATCATGAAATCACGCATTTTGAAGAGGAAAAATATAGAAATGAAGAGGAGCAAAAAGTATTTAAAATTAAACTTTTTCTTTTTTTGTAATAAAGAAAATGCGATGTAAACTATTGTTTGGAATGCTGCTAAAACGAAGGTGTCCTTTGATATGCCTGAACACCAGAAAGCTACTGTTGGTATAAATAAGGTTGCGCCAGCCAATAACCAATGTTTGCAAAAAGTAAAATCTTTCACCAATTCATAAAGCTTCCAAGAGGTTATTCCAACTATTGCAGCACTGATTAATGTCATTGCCAAATAACTATTGAAAGTCACAAAAGTGAATAATGAAATAATCTTACTCACAAAGAAGCTTTCGGGTTCTTTATATATCCAGGATGGAGGATAGCCAGTTCGTTCATTGAAATAATTACGAACAGTTTCATGAGAAGGAACCTGAATCATTTCCATGAAATAGGACTGTGGATTGTCCCAGAAAAGATGATTTAATTTAACAGCACCTGCCCAATATGCAGTGGTGTCACCTCCTTCCAAAACTAGCGTATAGGTAATTGCAAATATAGCAGCGAAGCCTAATTTGAAAAGCATAGCTGGATAGAAAATTTTATAATGTGGCTGATCTTGATTTAACAAGCGCAGTACCCAGAAGAAAATCATCAGAAGTATTAGCCAACAAGAGCCAACCATAATATCGAAAAAACTAATCAACTCAATTTCCAATGCCAGAATCTATTAACGATTACTTAAATAAAACGTTCGTCAGTTTCCATTATTTTTCCACAATTATCGCAAGTTCTATTTTCTACTGAACTATAGAATTCTTTAAATCGTGGCAGAAAATCTTTTTCAATGTTTTCTAATTTGAACTTATACGTTTTTAATGGGTGATTGCAAGATTCACAGAACCACATTAAACCATCAACAAGATTTGTTCCTTTTCGAACTCTTTCAATTACTAATCCCACCGTGTTTTCACCACGAATCGGTGAATGTGGTGTACGTGCAGGAAGTAAAAATAATTCGCCTTCACGAATTTGAACATCTTTGGCTTTCCCTTTTTCTTGAATTCTTACGGTTATATCCCCTTCAATTTGAAGGAATAATTCTTCTGATTCATTATAATGATAATCTTTTCTTGAGTTGGGTCCACCAACAATCATAACGATAAAATCTCCCGCTTCAACATAAAGATTTTTATTCCCGACAGGCGGTTTTAGTAATCCTCTATTGTCTTCAATCCACTTGAATAAGTTAAACGGCGCTTTCATAATTTATAATTTTGATTAAATATAGTTATTCCATACGGGAACATCTACGGATTAAATAAAAAAAACAGAAGTAAATATACATTTACCTCTGTTTTTAAGTGCCTTAATATAAAAAAATATTTTAGCTATTAATCATTTGACCTAGCTTTTGTTGTAGTTCTTGGTCTTGTTGAACAGCGGCATAAACTTCTTGATAACGTTGAATAGTTAAACCTTCAATTTGTATCTTCTCTGTGATTAACGCTTGGAATTCAGTTTGTATTTCTTGAATTTTTACGCTGATACTAGCAATCTGCTCTTCTTCTTTTCCACTTTTTTGAATGTCTTTATTTGGATCATTTTTAGCTTTAGAAATTTCATTGAATCGCTCCAATTCCATTCCTTCAGTTTGGATGATCTCGACTGCCTCTTCTTGCATTTTTTGACTTTCAGCTTGCACCTCAAGGTATATGTTTGCAAATTTTTCTAGTTCTTTATCAGATACACTTGGTGTTGTTTCCTGAACTGGTGCCGGCAACATTTGCTCTTGTCCAATTGCAGTTGTTGCGCCAATTGTTAATGCGGTAGCTAATAGAATTGTTGTGATTTTCATATTTAATTAATTTGATTAAGTTCCAAATCTATTGCTTATTAAACAGAATGTAAAGTGAGAGATGCTAAGGTCTGTTAATTTGTTAATTTGTGAAATCGTTAATTTGTGAAACCTTTTAATTGTTGCCTTCGACACTATAGTCAGCGGATTGTTCTTCAATCTTTGAATTCTTGAATCTTTCAAACTTTATTTAATTATTTTTCAAAATGAAACAACCTCTTGGTCTTGGGCTTCGTCAATAGGATAGTTTGTTTGGGTTTTTATTGAAGGGGTTCAATTTTAACAGGCAAACTTTCTCTTGCAGAGTTGACTCAGAAAGGACTTAGATCCCGTGTTTATCACGAAAGATCCAGTTTTTTTTGAGTCTTTTTTCTTGTGGCTCCTTCTGGACTAAATAAAATGTATTTTTGTAGACAAATCAATAGGTAAGAAAATGAAAAATTCACTACTCATTATTTCTGCAGTTTTACTTGCAAATATCTCTATATCGCAACAACAATTACAAAATCCTGGATTCGAAAACTGGGACGATGTAGGAACTGTTACAGCAGAACCAAGCAATTGGAGTTCATTAAAAACAGCTGATGCATTGGCCTCTTTCGCGCCTAATGTGTTAACCGAAATCTCTGGAAGAACTGGGGATTATGCCATAGAATTGGAGGTTAAAAGCCAAGCAGGAATTCAGGCCAATGGAATTATTACCAACGGAAGAGTGCATGCAGATTTTACTCCAAGTAATGGTTATGTATTCACAGACGCAGGAAATCAAAAATGGAACACCGCATTTTCTAGCCGACCAGATAGTTTAGTGGGTTGGTATAAGTATGCGCCAGTAGCTGGAGATTCCGGAAAGATAGAAATCATTTTACACAGCGGTACAAGTGCAAGACTTCCAAGAAACGCAACTACAATAGCTAATGAAGTAGGAAGTGTGCGCTATAATTTTACAACCCCGCAAACCCAATGGACGCGTTTCTCACAACCATTCAAGTACTTAAGTACTAATGTTTCTCAATATATCTTGACTACAATTGCCGCTGGAGATAGCACAATTTCTAAAGCCGGAACAAAATTAGCAATCGACGATTTGGAGTTGATTTATAATCCACTTGGAATTGATGCTTATTCAAAACAAGATATTGCTGTAAATGGATCAAAAGGATTTTTATATTTTGATGTAGAAAACCAGAGTAAAGTAACCTATCAAGTTGCAGATGTAACTGGAAAAGTGATTCAATCTGGAAATGCGCATGCGAAAACTCCTTTCTATCATGATTCAGGAATTTATTTTATTCTTATCCAAACTGAGAATGAGATCTTCACTAAAAAACTTTACATTCAACAATAATTGATTATCAATAGATCAGTTTTCTATGAGGTTTTTACTATTCATATTTTGTTGTCTTACTTTTCTAAGCTATAGCCAAGAAGGAACTGTTATTGGTCAGGTTGTGGATGAAAAAGGCAAACCTTTGATTGGTGCTTCAGTTATTTATCGAGGTGATATTACACTTGGTGCTTCAACCGATTTAGAAGGGAACTACAAGTTAAAACTTCCTGAAGGTAGAAATAAAATAATCTGTCGCTTTACGGATAAGATAACCGATACATTTACTTTGGATGTAGTGGATAATCAATTTGTCGAACACAATATCACCTTAAAAAATTACGGAAGTTTTACAGAACTTGATGAAGTAGAAATTCGTGTGGGGAAATTTGATAAACGTCCCGAAGACATTACTGTTTCTTTAGAAATCATAGGGCCAGAAATTATAGAAAGTAAAAACACAAGAAGTGTTGAAACAATTTTGGATCAAACGCCGGGATTGAACATCATGGATGGTGAGCCACAAATAAGAGGAGGAAGTGGATTTACTTTTGGAGTGGGAAGTAAAGTTGCTGTTATCGTTGATGATATGCCGTTACTTTCTGGTGATGCTGGACGTCCAGAATGGGGATTTATTCCTGTTGAAAATATCAAACAAATTGAAGTTGTAAAAGGTGCTGGATCTGTTCTTTCTGGAAGTTCTGCGCTTTCTGGCGCAATTCATATTCGAACGAAATATCCTTCCAATGATCCTTTGACAAAAGTTAATGTTTACACTGGATTTTACAGTTATCCGAGTGATTCAAGTCAAATTTGGCAAGACAATCGACCCTCTTTAATTTCGGGAGCTAATTTTCTACATTCCAGAAAAATGGGGAATTGGGATATTACTTTTGGTGGAAATTTGAATTATGACGAAGGTTATATTGGAGCTCCTAGATTGGATCCATACATTGCACAATCATTTCCCGATACGGTTTCAAATTTCACCAACGAACAAATGATTTCTAAACGTGCGAGAATCAATTTTAATATTCGTCGCCGTTCGAAAAAATTAAAAGGATTGTCTTATGGTTTAAATGGAAATGGAATGTTGAGTGAATCTCCAATGATTTATTCTTGGCTTAATGATACTTCAGGATTGTACCAAGGTTATCCCGGTGCAACATTTTTACAGAAACAAACCATTTTCAATATAGATCCTTATCTAGATTTGAATTTAGATTCAGGCTCAAAGCACCGGTTAAGAGCAAGGTTTTTATATACAGATAATGACATTACCGCTGGACAAAGTAATCAATCAGAATTATATTATTTCGATTATCAATTTCAACGTTCTTATGCAAAATTAGCTGGAATTGAATTTATTGGTGGACTTTCTTCGACTTACACAGATTCCTATGCAGAAATGTATGCTGGGTCAGGATCGCCTGAAAACACATTGCTAAATGTTTCTGGATATGCACAATTGGAGAAGAAAATGTGGGAAATAGTAAATATTTCGGTTGGAGGAAGATTAGAATATTTCGAATTAAATAGAAATGAAACAGCAATCAAACCTGTTTTTAGAGCGGGAGGAAATATAAAGCTGCATCAAGAAACCTATTTGCGAATGTCTTATGGACAAGGCTATAGATTTCCAACAATTACAGAACGCTTTATCCAAACTGGAGTAGGTAATTTTGGGGCTTTCGCTAATCCAAATTTAAAACCTGAAACATCAACAAACAGTGAGGTTGGAATAAAACAGGGCGTTAAAATTGGAAAAATTTACGGTTATATTGATATCGCAGGTTTTTGGCAAGAATATGATAATACAATAGAATACTTATTTGGGTTTTGGGATCTATCTAGTCCATTTGGTGCAGGATTTAAGTTTTTAAATACAGGAAAATCAAGAGTAATCGGAATTGATGCTTCATTCTCCGGAAAAGCGAAGTTGAATAAAAAAAATGAGATCACTTTTATGTTCGGGTATAACTATGTGCTTCCAACCACATTGAATCCTGATGCTATTTATGCTGTTGATGAACACCCAGTTCAGCCGAAAGAATATACATACAACAATACTTCATTAGATTCGAGTCGACAAATTCTAAAATACAGATTTCTTCACAATGTAAAAGCGGATGTTTTCTGGGATTATAATGAGAAAATCTCCATTGGTGGCTCATTAAAGTATTTCAGTAAAATGGAAAATATGGATGGTGTGATTGCCGAATTTGAAGAGATTACTCAAATGGTGGAAACGATCCAAAATATTCGCTACATGGATTACTTTAAAGCCAATAACAATGGAACTTGGATTATCGATGCACGTGTAAGTTATGCCTTCAATAAAAAGCACAAGTTGGCTTTGATTTGCAGTAATTTATTGAACAATAGTTATTCATTACGTCCATTGAAAATTGAATCGCCGCGCACTTTGATGTTGCAGTACACTTTGAAATTGTAAAGCAATCGAACCATTCATCTAAGCGCTTGTTTTAATTATTAGTTTTGCAAAATTATTTCACTTTAATATCAGCATAAGGTTTTATGGATTCGTTGACACAGATTGTATTGGGCGCCGCAGTTGGAGAAGCTGTTTTAGGAAAAAAAGTTGGCAATAGAGCTATGTTTTATGGTGCAATAGCAGGAACAATTCCAGATTTAGATATCATCTCCTCTTTTTTTGTAGATACTGTAAGAGCATTGGAAATTCACCGTGGCTTCACACATTCTATACTTTTCTCCATAGTTTTCGCCCCGATATTTGGATTTCTGGTCTCCAAAATAGATTCTTATAAATCCGTAAAAGGTTGGTCAATGTTATTCTTTTGGGCGCTTTTTACACATCCAATTCTTGATGCACACACCACTTGGGGAACGCAACTTTTTTGGCCGTTTGATATTCGATTGGCTTTCAAAACCATTTTTGTAATTGATCCATTGTACACTCTGCCATTTTTGTTTTTCCTCATTTTGGCAATGTTCCAGAAAAAGGATTCGCCGAAACGCCAAAGATATAATCGAACGGGATTAATAATTAGTTCAAGCTATTTAGCTTTAACTTTCCTCCTCAAAGGATTATCGTTTTTTCAATTTACAGATGCATTGGAAAACCAAAATATAACTTATCAAGAAATTGATACTAAACCAGCTCCTTTAAATACTATTCTTTGGACAGCCAATATTAAAAGAGAAGAAGATTTCTTAATAGGAAATTATTCTTTCTTCGATAAAAGCGCAATTCAATTCTCCAGCTACCCGAAAAACCACCAATTGATAAACCATTTAATGGACAATGAGAAAATGCAAAGAATGATTCATATTTCGAAAGGTTGGTTCACCATTCTGGAACAAAACGGAGATTTATTCTACAACGATTTACGATTCGGATTACTCAGCACAGAAGAAGACGCAACAAATTTTGTATTCCAATATAAAATCATTGAAAATAATGATGGAACAATCAATTTTGAAGAAACCAAAAAAGATGTTTCTGATGGAAAAAAATTGATGGGAGAGCTTTGGGAAAGAATTAAGGGAAGGTGAGAATAATGGTTAATTATTAATGTTTAATTGTTAACGCGTTCATTCGTGAAAAGGGTTTGAGGTAATTATGAATTATGAGTGATGAATTCTGACAAAACCTATGGGATTAAACCCTCCGAACAACCAACCAACCACCCAACCAAAAAGATCTGCGAGAATCTGCGGGAAAAAATTCTCACCACAGGTGAAATTATTTTCAAATACTCCACCGCACCACCAAACTCAAACTAGTATAATACTGTCCTTGATCTAAAATCTTCTGGTGCCAATCACCCAAAACAAAAAGATTCGGCGGATATACTTGATTTGCCAAATGATCTCGAACTGGAATTAATGAATTCTGAAAACGCAATTCTACCTGCCAATTTTCTTTGATTTCATAATTAACTCCCAATTGTCCACCAAAATCAAATGACTTAAAATTTCTCACAGGATCAACAGCTCCAAAACTATTCCTTTCTTTCTGATTGACTTTTACGCCGAGATATAATCCTGCACTGAATTGTAATTTATTAAGATGATAATTCACCATAACTGGAGCTTCGATATAATTCACTCTTAATCTATAGGCACTATAAACTGTTTGCGATTGAAAATTCCGAGCACCTTTTTGATTGAATTGCAAACCAAATGATGCAGACCAGCTTTCATTGAATTTGTAATTTACATCCGCACCAGCAATTGCACCAAATTGGGAAAATCCGTAAATTCCATCACCACTAATTTGACTAGAAGTTAAGCCACCAATTATGCCCAATCTAAAATTTTGACCGAAACAGTTCGTTGTGGATATTAGAAGACTTAAAACGAGAAGAGATAAAGCTTTCTTAAACATAGAGGCAAGATAAGAAAAAAAAGGGGAGAATTACGCAGAGACTCGCAGAGAAGCAGAGGTTCGCAGAGAGCTTCTAAAACTGATGAGAATTTTGTCTTTAGCCTGTCGAAGTAAGTACAATGCAGTATTTGAAGTTTTCTTACAGAAAAAAAAACTAAACCTTTTGATCTTTCCCGACGCCAACTCCCATCAAAAGTTTGAGAATTGCAACGACAATTAATAAAGCCAAAGCATAATTCCATACATGCGTCAAGTCATAAATAACACCAACGATAAATGGTCCAGAGGCAGCAATGAAATATCCAATGGATTGCACAATTCCAGAAAGTTCTGCAGCTGTTTCAGCATCATCGGATCGCAAAACGATAAGTAACAAAGCCAACCCGAATGTTCCGCCCAAAACCATTCCGATTAATCCAACCCAAAGTTCAACCATTCCTAATCCTGGAATCATTAATCCGATTAAAGCAATGAGTTCGACAATGATTAAGGAAACAATAACTAAGCGTTGATCTTTTCTTGAACCCGCCCAAATTGGAATTAGAATAGCTCCAATAATCCCCGTTGCTTGAGACAATGATAGCATCCAGCCAGCATAAGTAGCGTCAAATCCACGGTCGATGAGAATTGCAGGAAGCCAAGCTAAGATAACGTAAAATGCTAAAGATTGAAGTCCCATATATAAGGCCAGTTTCCAAACCAATAAGGAACCACTTAATTTCTTCATGGCTTCCTTGAAACTTCTACGTGGCGGAGTTCTGTTGATACGTTTTATATTCGGTATCCAAATGATTAAAGCAATAAAAGCCAAAACAGCCCAAACTCCTAAAGAACCTCTCCAGCCTAAATTCATTTCTACAGCTAAAGGAACACTTAATCCAGCGGCAAAAGCTGCACCTAAGGACATTATTCCAGAATATAAACTCGTTACAATTCCAGCTTTATGAGGAAAGTTTCTTTTGATTAAGGCAGGAATAAGCACATTCCCAAAAGCGATGGCAATTCCCAATAAAATTGTTCCTAAATACAATGGAAATATTCCACCTAGCGAACGAATTATAATTCCAGAAGTCAATAAAATCAGAGCTCCAGTTAATGTGTTTCCAATTCCAAAACGTTTAGTAAATAAAGATGTCATTGTAGAAACAACCCCAAAAGCAATCAATGGAAGAGTGGTCAATAGTCCAAGCAAAGTTTCAGAAATCCCAATATCTTGTCGGATAAAATCAATCAAAGGTCCGATACTCGAAAGTGCAGGTCTTAAATTTATGGCTACAAATAAGATTCCTACGAGTAATAAGGTACGTGAAGTTTTATTTAATCCGTTGTCGTCGAGTTTTTCCATATTTACAAAAGACATCAAAAGTAAGTTTTTGTTTCGAGGGAGTAGACTTTTGCCTTTAAAATAACGTTTATTTATTGGGGCCCTGTAAAGTATTGTTCCTTTTAAAAGCTATCATATATTAACTTCTAAACACAAGCAAAGCTCCAATTCATTATTGTTTTCTGTTTTTTTAGCATTTCCTCAACTATTTTCAATAAACTCAATCACATCCTTCTATTGGTCACAAAATCAATACCTTAAAAACCTAGCATTAAAAGAACCTCCATCGTTTATATGAAAAAAAACGAAGAAAAAAAACCTTAAAATATTGATTCTCTTCAGAATGTCGTACCTTTGCACTCAAATTTTAAATAAAAGTATGACCTTTAACGATTTAGGGCTGAGAAGCCAAGTGGTCAAAGCTGTTACAGACATGGGGTTTGAACAGCCAACGCCAATTCAGTTAGAAGCTATCCCACACTTACTCAAGTCTAAGAGTGATTTTGTAGGATTAGCACAAACTGGGACAGGGAAAACTGCAGCTTTTGGATTACCATTAGTGAACAGAATTACGGAAAGCCAAAAATATCCGAAAGGCTTAATTATTTGTCCAACACGGGAGTTATGTTTGCAGATTGCAAAAGACATAGAAAACTATTCTAAGTACGAAAGAAATGCAACTGTTGAAGCCGTTTACGGTGGATCAGACATTCAACGACAAATCAAAAACATCAGAAATGGGGTTGCTATTATTGTAGCTACACCAGGTCGATTGGTGGATTTGATTAAACGTAAAGCGATACAGCTTAACGAAGTTGAAGTAGTAGTACTTGATGAGGCAGATGAAATGTTAAATATGGGATTCAAAGAAGATTTGGATTACATATTGAGCGCTACGCCAAACGAAAAAAGTACGTGGTTGTTTTCAGCTACAATGCCAGCAGAAGTTGCTCGTATTGGGAAAACATATATGACTGACCCATTAGAGGTGAGCATAGGTAACAAAAATGAAGGTAACGCCAACATTGACCACATTTACTTTTCAGTAAAAGAAAGAGATCGTTACGCTGCATTAAAGCGTTTGATCGATTTTAATCCGAAAATATTTGGACTTGTTTTTTGCCGTACACGTAGAGAGACTCAGCAAGTTGCTGAAAAACTAGCTAAAGAAGGGTACAGTGCAGAAGCAATTCACGGAGATTTATCACAAGCACAACGTGACCGAGTAATGAACTTATTCAGAAGCAGAAGTATTCAATTACTTGTGGCTACTGATGTTGCTGCTCGTGGAATTGATGTAAATGATATTACTCACGTAATTAACTATAATCTACCAGATGAGGTAGAGAACTATACGCACCGTAGTGGTCGTACAGCACGTGCTGGAAATACAGGAGAATCTCTTGTTTTAATCAACACACGTGAAAAATACAAGATTAATCAAATCGAAAAGATTATTAATCAAAAGTTTGCTTATGCTGAGATCCCAGGACCTGAAGCAATTTGTGCGATTCAATTAGAATCGATGATTAACAAAGTAAAAGCAACAAAAGTAAACGAAGAAGAGATTGCTCCTTTTATCCCACATATCCTTGCGGATTTGGAAGATTTATCTAAAGAAGAAGTAATTAAAAAATTCGTTTCAGCTGAATTCAACAGATTCTTAGATTACTACAAGAAAGCTGGAGATCTTAACGCTAAAGCTTCTGATAGAGGTGGAGACGATAGAGATTCTGGTAGAGGTAGAGATAGAGGTGAGCGTGGTGCTTCAAGAGGAAGAAGAAGTGAAACAGATGAGAACAAACAACGTTTCTTTGTTTCATTAGGAGATAAGGATGGTTTAAATCCTGGTGGATTATTACGTATTATATGTGATGCTACTGGATTGAAATCAGATACGATTGGTAGAATTGATATTATGCCAGCATTCTCATTCTTTGATGCTGATAAATCTGATGCTGATAAAATTCTTGCTCAAGTTCAAGGTGCAGATTTCGAAGGAAAAAGCATGAACATTGAAAAAACGCAAGAAAAATCTTCAGGTGGAGGTGGTAGAAGTCGTGGTGGAGGAAGCCGTGGTGGAAGTCGTTCTGGTGGAGACAGAAGAAGCGGAGGTAGATCTGGAGGAGGCAGCAGAAGTGGTGGCTCAAGCAGTTCAAGCAGAAGCGGTGGTGGTTCAAGCAGCCGCAGAAGATAATAAAATTAGACTAAAACCCAGATAAACGAAAAATGGAAATTAGAAATATAGCGATTATAGCACACGTTGACCACGGTAAAACTACATTGGTTGACCGTATAATCGAAGCAGGAGAGTCATTTGACGAAAGAAATCGTGAAAATGCAGGTGAATTGATGATGGATAGTAACGACCAAGAAAGAGAACGAGGTATTACTATTGTATCAAAGAACGTTTCTGTGATGTATAAAGGAACGAAAATCAACATTATTGATACTCCTGGTCACGCCGATTTCGGTGGTGAAGTTGAACGTGTATTGAACATGGCTGACGGTGTTTGTTTGTTAGTGGATGCTTTCGAGGGTCCAATGCCACAAACACGTTTCGTTTTGCAAAAAGCACTTCAATTAGGATTGAAGCCGTTAGTAGTTATTAATAAAGTCGACAAAGAAAACTGTACGCCTGATATCGTACATGAAAAAGTTTTTGACTTGATGTTTGAGCTTGAAGCAACAGAAGATCAATTAGATTTTGAAGCGGTTTATGGTTCTGCGAAGAACAAATGGATGTCGAAAGATTGGAAAGATCAAACGGATTCTATTGAGCCACTTTTAGCAACAATCTTAGAATATTTCCCTCCAGTGAAAATTGAAGAAGGAAATACTCAAATGTTGATTACTTCTTTAGATTATTCTTCTTTCGTTGGACGTATCGCAATCGGTCGTTTACAAAGAGGAACTATGAAGCCAGGAATGCCTATTATTCTTGCAAAACGTGATGGAACGCATGAGAAACACCGTGTTAAAGACGTGTTTGTTTATGTTGGAACAGAGCGTATTAAAGTTGAAAGCGTTCAACCAGGTGATATTTGTGCAGTAACGGGTATTGAAGGATTTGAAATTGGAGATTCAATTTGTGATCCAGAGAATCCTGAACCATTGGATACTATCACAATTGATGAGCCAACAATGAGCATGATGTTCTCAATTAATGATTCACCATTCTTCGGTCAAGAAGGGAAGCTTGTTACTTCTCGTCACATTGAGGAACGTTTGAACAAAGAGTTAGAGAAAAATCTAGCGTTGCGTATTGAACCAACTGAGAAAGCTGACAAATGGATGGTCTTCGGAAGAGGAGTTATGCACTTGGCTGTATTAATTGAAACAATGCGTCGTGAAGGTTACGAAGTTCAAGTTGGTCAACCACAGGTTATTATCAAGGAAATTGATGGTAAGAAATGTGAGCCAATTGAAGAGTTGACTATCGATTTACCAGAACAACATTCTGGAACAGCGGTTGAAGCAGTAACAAAACGAAGAGGTGAAATGACCAATATGGTAGCCAAAGGTGACCGTATGATTGTTGACTTTATCGTTCCTTCTAGAGGAATTATCGGTTTACGTAACTACTTGTTGACACAAACAGCAGGAGAAGCGATCATGAATCACAGATTTATTGAATTCCAACCTTACAAAGGAGATATTCCTGGTCGTTTAAATGGATCTTTGATTTCAATGGAATTAGGAACTTCAATTCCTTTCTCATTGAATAACTTGCAGGACAGAGGTGTTTTCTTTATTGCTCCAGGTGAAAAGATCTATGAAGGTCAAGTAATTGGAGAAAATAACCGTGCGAGTGATCTTGTTGTTAACGTTACTAAAACGAAACAATTAACGAACATGCGTAAATCAGGAACTGATGCTAAGGTGAAAATCGCTCCACCAAGAGTATTCAGTTTGGAGGAATGTTTAGAATACATTCAAGCCGATGAATATGTTGAGGTGACACCAACGAATTTAAGAATTCGTAAGATATTCTTAACTGAAGGTCAGCGTAAACGTGGAGGAAAATAAGCAAATAGCTTAAGATTATATTTTCAAAAAGGCGATTATCGAAAGGTAATCGCCTTTTTTTTATGCTGATAGACAACGCTTTGAGTTTTGATTTCGTTTGCGGTAATAATTGTAAAAACCAGTAATAATGAATCTTAGGAAAAAGTTAATCTTAAAAATATGCTTTTCTGCTGCAGTATTATTTTTGTTTATTTCATGCGAATGCAGTAGATCTGCAAATGGGAAAGTACTTGATGAAGAAACACAGCTTCCTATCGATAGTGTTCTAGTGAAAGCTTTAACAGTTTTGTATGGTGAAGTTTTATCAGACAGTACAGGGAATTATTTTTTAGGATCAGAAATGACCGGAGCTGTTGGTGGTTGTCCAGATTTGGAAGTTTCTTATTCTAAAAAAGGTTATCAATCCAGAATAGTAGTAAATCCTGATAAAAGTGTTATTTATTTGAAAAAGGAATAGGGATTTTATATCGTAAAAATTAGTTTTGAACCTCCTTGATATGAATAAATCCAACGGTTTATAGCTTTTTTGCGTCTAAGTAGTTAGTTGTAAATAACTTTAATACTATGAAAGCTCTAAATATATTACTTGTCTTTTTAATTCTTAGCTTAACTTCCTTACAAGCTCAAATTATTCCTTCTTCTTGCGAGGCAGCAGACAGCATTGAGGAAGATTACTTTATTGATGCAACACAACTTGCTCTGCGTAAAATTTTTGAACAAAACTTACCTGAAAAAGACAGCGTCGCAATTCCTGCTGCTCATGTCGATACGATTTTGGATGCGATGATTGCAGTTTATAATATTGATATTCCAGAACGAGATTCTGTTATTGATATTTTTAGGATTTATACAAAACATTCGATCCCAATGGGAGATATTATTGCACGAATTAATCAGTCTTTTTCTTTTTCAAATCCAACTTTAGCTAGTCTAATGTCTAAATATGGAATAACTGCAGAGTTTTTAACTATTGGGTTAAATGATTATGTGCTTTTTGGGGTGAGTAAAAAATATAACATGCATCCTTTAATTGAAGTGATTTCTGCTATTCAAGGAGTTAATTATGCGGAAACAAACCAGTTTCAATTAGATGGAAATAATATTGAAAGTACTATTTATCCAGATTACGTAGAGTTAAATTATTCTTTCGCGTGGGGAGATTGTATGTCTGGATGCATGTATAGAAGGTATTGGGAATTTAAAGTTTATTACGATTGTTCAGTTGAGTTTGTTAAAAGTTATGGAAGTACTGATCCGCCTATTCCACCATCGCTAAGTCTAAAAGAGAAAATTGATTTTGAAGAATTTAATCTCTTCCCAAATCCAGCATATAATGAGCTTAGTTTTACTCTAAATGATAATTCTTCAAACATAACCTTGGAAGTGTTTGATGTTTCAGGTAAGCAAGTAAAATTTATTCAATATTCTAATTCAGGAAATGGAGAATTCAATTATTCGATGGATATTTCTCACTTAAATAGTGGATTGTATTTCTGTAAATTTTCAAATCGCGAAAAAAGAGTAATAAAAAAGTTTGTGAAGGAATAAAATTATAATCTAAATCTATTGATGTTGAACTTTAGTTAATTAGAAATGATTTTAGATCAGAAATACGATTTAATCGATTGAAAAATGCTTTAAAGATAATGCTAAAACTTCTCTAAATCTTCGCAACACTAGTCTCAACCCTTGTTTAGTACTTTTATATTTGAGTTCACTATTTTTTAAAACAAGCTTATGAAAAAATCATTACTTAATGGTGTGCTGATCTTTGCAGCTGCCTTTTGGAGTCTGAATGTCAATTCACAATACTGTAACTATTCATCAACTAGCAATATATTAACTCCTTTGAAACTACAGGTGGAATACCAAATATTCTGAATCTCAATACAGGAATAGGCGCAACATCTATTGGATACTCTGATTTTACAGCTATGTCAGTTGGTGGGTTTGAAGGTCAAACAATAAACTTTACAATTGCAATGAATTCTTCCAATGGCCAATATGGTTATTCGAATTATATTGATTGGAATAATGATTTTACATTTGGTACTGCCGAAAAAGTTTACGGTACAACTGCACAAGGTGTTTCTCCTTTCTCAAATTCATTTTCTGTGCCTTCAGGACATGCAGTTGGTCAATACAGAATGAGAGTAATTGGAGATTGGATTGATCCTTCACCAGGCCCTTGTGGTTCCACCTATTCTGAAGCAGAAGATTACACCTTTGATGTTACAGCTTCACCAAATTGTCTTCCTCCAACGGCTTTGGTGGTGAGTAATGGAACACCAACAACGATTGATTTTGGATGGACTGAAATGAATTCAGCTAACGCTTGGGAAGTAGAGTATGGACCTTACGGTTATCCTCAAGGCTCGGGTACAAGTGTATCAGTAACCACTTCCAATTCATACACAATGAATATTACTGCTGGAGTAGAATATGATTTCTATGTTCGTTCTATTTGTTCTGCTGGAAGTTCAAGTAATTGGGCTGGTCCTTATGAATTTAGATATTGTGATGTTTCTATAACTTACCAAGGAGATCACCTAACGGACGTAAATTCAATTGGTGCGCTTGTAGATTTAAGTTATTCTACGACTACTTATCCAGCAGGAGGTTATGTTGATGAAACGGCTCAGCTTTTCACTTCTTATGAAGGACAAACTTTTGATATTACCACTGAATATATGGGCGGCGGAAACGGCGTTAATATTTGGGTGGATTGGAATTTGAATAATGTATTTGAAGCTTCTGAAGTTGTTGCAACGCTAGCGGATGCTAATCCTTCAAAAACTTTGAGTGTTAAAATTCCTATTGGAACGGCGCTTGGCGAATATAGAATGAGAATTCGCAGTGAAAATGGTGCAACAGCAAATCCTTCGCCATGTGGAAGTGTTTTGTTTGGCTCTGCAATTGATTTTAATTTAACTATTGATCTTGATCCAGGTTTCGTTTGTGCAATTCCAACTGATGTAATAGCTGTTAACATTACAGGAACGACTTTAGATTTAAGCTGGACTGAAAATGGAGCGGCAACACTTTGGAATATGGACTAAATGGTTTTACGCCAGGAACAGGAACTGTTATTAATGGAGCGAATTCAAACCCGTATTCAATTATTGGTTTAACGCCGGAAACACAATATCAATTTTATGTTCAAGCAGATTGTCAAGCAGGAGGAACAAGCGATTGGTCTTATCCTTTAGGTTTTGTATTTACGGGAGAAGATGTGTCACTAGAGAGTGAGTTTTTGATGGATGTTTCAGTATTTCCAAATCCTGCTTCTAGTATTATAACCGTAGTAAATCCATCAAATAGTTCAGCGTTAAAAATTGAAATTTCAGATATGAATGGTCGAATAGTTTTAGTAGAAAAAAAAGCATTGAATAATGCAAAAGAAGCTACTTTAGTGATTGATCAACTTGAAAAAGGAATCTACACTTTGAGATTGTATAATAATGAAAGCCAGAAAAATTTCAAGATTGTGAAGAAGTAATTACGAATTATCAATTTAGAATTACGAATTAAAAGTGATTTACATTTTAATAAAAGCGTTTTCTCTTTGGGAAGGCCCTTTTTCATTTGGTCTCAATAAAAGTCAATTTTTTATTTAGTGTTTTGTAGCGTATATAATCTGATTCATATCTCTCAATAAGCGGTTCACAATTGATAATTCCGTAATTCGTAATTCGTAATTGATTTTAAAATCTTATTTTTGCAAAAACATATTTGACATGCAGATTTTAGATGGTAAAGAGACTTCAAAAGCAATTCGTCAGGAATTAGCAGAAGCAGTTGAAGCAAGAAAAGCGAAAGGTCAAAAGACACCACATTTAGCAGCCGTATTAGTTGGAAATGATGGCGGATCGCTAACTTATGTAGGCGCGAAAGTGAGGGCTTGTAAAGAAATTGGCTTTGAAAGTTCGCTGTTTCACCTTGAAGATACCATTACAGAAGAAGCACTTTTGGCAAAGGTTTACGAATTGAACAACAATGATGAAATTGATGGTTTTATCGTTCAATTGCCACTTCCAAAACACATCGACGAAAAGAAAATTACTTTAGCAATAGATCCTAAAAAAGACGTAGATGGTTTTCATCCAACGAATTTAGGAAATATGGTTTTAAATCTGCCTGGATTTTTACCAGCAACTCCTGCGGGAATGTTAGAGCTTTTCAAAAGATATGAAATCGAAACTTCAGGAAAACATTGTGTTGTTATTGGTCGTTCTCATATCGTTGGTTCTCCAATGAGTATTTTGATGGGGAGAAGCGCATATCCTGGGAATTCAACTGTTACGTTAACACATTCTAGAACTACAAACCTAAAAGAATTAACGCTTCAAGCAGATATTATTATCACCGCAATTGGAAAACCGAATTTCCTTACCGCAGATATGGTAAAAGAAGGAGTGGTGGTTATGGACGTTGGAATTACGCGTTTAGAAGATGCATCAAAGAAAAATGGTTATAGAATCGTAGGAGATGTAGATTTTGAAAGTGTTTCTGAAAAAGCTTCGTATATCACACCGGTACCTGGTGGAGTTGGTCCAATGACGATTGTTTCTTTGATGATGAATACATTAAAAGCAATGGAGATAAATCAAAAATGATTTATAGTATTAACTGTGAGTAAGGAGAACTGAGGTGACCTCGATTAACTATGTAGTTTTTACTCTAAAAAAAGCGATTCCAGAATAGCTAATTTTTTTGTTAAACTAAGGCGCCATTTTAAATTGTAAATGCATCCTCGTTTTCACTCTCTTTCTCACTCTGTAAATTTTGGTTTACATTATTTTGCTTTGAAAAAATGATTCTTAAAGGGCGATACTAAATATGGATAATAACTACTCTGTTTGTGAGGAATGTCAAGGAGTCGGGAAAAAAAGTCAGAGACTTCGCAAAAAAGTACGTCTTCAATATCAAAGAGAATTAGATCTTTTTGAAAAATCGGATGGAAAAGGTGCAGTTCCAGTTCGTCCAAAAAATCATTTAATTTCTTGTTTAAATTGTTTAGGTTCAGGATTAGTTCCATCTAAAAAATCCGTTATTCCTGACAAAGAAAATCTTCCTCATGTTGCAATTGTTGGTGGAGGAATAGGCGGAATAGCTTTGGCGGTAGCTTGTTTGCACCGTGGAATTCCTTTCATTATTTATGAACGTGATACAGGTTTTGAAGAAAGATCACAAGGTTATGGACTCACATTACAGCAAGCCAGTAGAGCAATTGAGGGATTTGGTATTTTCTCATTGGAAGAAGCTGTTATTTCAACCAGACATGTTGTTCACACTACCGATGGAAAAATCATTGGTGAATGGGGGATGAGAAAATGGATGGAGGAAAATGAGAAAACTTCTCCAAAACGAACTAATATGCATATCGCTCGACAGTCCTTGCGATTGGCTTTGCTGCAACAAATGGGTGGACATGATTCCATTGAATGGGGACATCAACTAGTCGATTTTAAGGAAAACAAAGACGAAACTGTTGACTTACATTTTAGAGTAAACGGAGAAATTAAAACTACAAAAGCAGATCTTTTGGTTGGTGCTGATGGAATTAGAAGTTCAGTTCGGAATTTATTGATTGGTGAGGAGGAAACTCCATTGCGTTATTTGGGTTGTATTGTGATATTGGGAATTTGTCCGTTGGAAGATTTAAAAGATATAGACAGTGATTTGCTTGATTCGGCCACAGTTTTTCAAACCGCAAATGGAAATGAACGAATTTATGTAATGCCTTATTCTTCTGATGCTGTGATGTGGCAACTGAGTTTTCCAATGTCAGAACAAGAAGCCAAAGAATTAAGCGCTCAAGGAAAGCAGGCTTTAAAAACTGAAGCAATTCGAAGAACTCAATGGCACATGCCTATTCCACAAATATTAGAAGCTGCAGATGAAGAACTAATTTCAGGTTATCCTGTTTATGATAGGGCAATTCTAGATTCAGAAACCTTGGCAAAATCACAAAACATTACTTTAATTGGAGATGCAGCACACCCCATGAGTCCATTCAAAGGTCAAGGTGCGAATCAAGCATTATTAGATGCTCTAGCGCTGGCCAGAGGAATTTCAAAAGGATGCAGACCAATGTCTAATTGGAGAGCAATTGGAATAAGAAAAAGTGTTTTAACTCAATTTGAATCAGAAATGTTAGAAAGAAGCTCAACAAAAGTGAAAGATTCAGCAGATGCAGCGGAGTTTCTACATTCCGAAATCGTCCTTCAAAAAAGTGATAGACCGCGGGGGAAGTAATTTTGAATGATGAATTATTTCCCTTGACATTCGTTCTCCCTCTCTTTCTTTCTTTCTTTCCTCATTCTCATTCTCTTTCTTCCCTCTCCCCTCTCCCCTCTCCCCTCTCCTTCTCCTTACTCAAAACTCCCTACTCAATACTGTAAAAACCCCAAAAACGATTTTTATCACTACCTTAGACTTTCAAAAAAAAGAGAGAATGAAGAAAATTATAAATTCCCGATTGGTTTTGGGAGCACTTGCCGCAGGACTACTTTTTTCATGTGGACAAAACGAGACAAAGACTGAGAAAGAACCAGTCGTTCAAACAGAACAAGATGAGAATGAAGATTTCGAATATGAAGCAGATCGATTTGCAGATATTCGTGTACTTCGTTACAAGATTAATGGCTTCGACCAGTTAACCTTGGATCAGAAAAAGTTGGCGTATTATCTTACCCAAGCTGGACTAAGCGGAAGAGATATAATTTACGATCAAAATTATAAACACAATATTGAAATTCGTAATGCGCTAGACAATATTGTAGCGAATCATGAAGGTGATGAAAGTGAGGATTGGAATAAATTCATGCAATACACCAAGCAAGTTTGGTTTGCTAACGGAATTCACCATCATTATTCAAAAGATAAATTTACGCCTGAATTTGATAAAGCTTATTTCAATAAATTATTGACAGAAACAAAAACTGAAATCAGTGATGTAGCATTGACGGCTATTTTTGATCCTAAAGTGGATGCAAAAGCGAAGAATCTGGATGCTTCAAAAGGACTTATTAAAGGAAGTGCAAACAACTTCTATGGAGAAGGCGTAACGGAGCAAATGGTGGATGCTTATTACAAGAAAATTAAAGTTCCTGGAGATTCATTTCCCGTTTCTTATGGTTTGAATTCTAAAATGGTTTTGAATGATAAAGGACAAATTGAAGAGATTCCATGGAAAATTGGTGGAATGTATGGATCGGCACTGGAAAAAGTAGCGTATTGGTTAGAAAAAGCGGCAACTGTTGCAGAAAATGATGCCCAAAAACATGCTTTAGAATTATTGGTGAAATATTACAAATCTGGAGACTTAAAAGATTGGGATGCATACAGCATTGCTTGGGTTAAGGCAACTGAAGGAGATATTGATTACATCAATGGATTTATTGAAGTTTACGGCGATGCCAAAGGATACAGAGCGACTTATGAAACGGTTGTTCAGATGAAAGACTTTGATGCTTCAAAAAGAATGAAAGTGCTTGAAGAAAATGTACAATGGTTTGAGGATAATTCTTCAATTCAAGCGGAGCACAAGAAAAAGAATGTAAAAGGAGTAACTTATAAAGTTGTGAATGTATTGGGTGAGGCTGGTGACGCTTCTCCATCAACGCCAATTGGAGTTAATTTACCAAATGCAGATTGGATTCGTGCTGAACATGGTTCGAAATCTGTGAGCCTTGGAAACATTGTTGAAGCTTATGGAAAAGCATCAGGAGGTTCAATGCTGGACGAATTTACTTATGATGAAGAAGAAGCTGAACGTGCTAGAAAATATGGAGATATTGGTTCTAAATTGCATACAGCACTTCACGAAGTAGTTGGTCACGCAAGTGGACAATTGAATCCAGGTGTTGGAACGCCAAAAGAAACCTTAAAAAGTTATGCTAGTGCTTTGGAAGAAGCACGTGCCGATTTGGTTGCTTTGTACTATTTAATGAACGAAAAACTGATTGATTATAATCTAATGGAATCTTTGGAAGTTGGAAAAGCGGAGTACGATGGTTACATCAGAAATGGTTTGATGACGCAATTACAAAGACTTAAAGTAGGTGATAAAATTGAACAATCTCACATGAGAAACCGTCAATTGGTTGCTGCTTGGGTTTATGAAAAAGGCAAAGCAGATACGGTTATTGAGAAAATTCAACGTGATGGAAAAACATATTTCAAAGTGCGCGATTATGTTGCATTACAGGGATTGTTTGGAGAATTACTAAAAGAAATTCAACGCATAAAATCGGAAGGTGATTATGAAGCGGGTAAAGCTTTAATTGAAACTTACGCAGTAAATGTTGAGCAAGCAATTCACGCTGAAGTGTTGGAGCGTGTTAAACCTTTGAACATTCCACCATACAGCGGATTCGTGAATCCAGTTTTAGTTCCAGAAATGGACAAAGAGGGAAACATTACAGATGTAAAAGTTACTTACGTTTCTGGATTTAAAGAGCAAATGTTAGAATACGCTAAGGAATATAGTTTCTTGAAAAAGTAATATTAAGTTGATAAATATTCTAAAAACCTACGGAATGCCAAACGAAAGTGAAGTGTTTTGTAGGTTTTTTGGTTTTACAAAATTTAGCTTGTAAAATTTATTTTTTCCAGAGAATTGGAATTTCATAATTTTTAAACGGCTCTATATGAAATACTGTGGGTAATCAATTTTAATCTTTCGAAAAATTAATGGTTCTACTACGAATTTAACTGTAACCTAAACGAGTTGTATTTTAAAGTATTTTTCAAAATTATCATTTCATTTTTACAAGTAAGCACATGGTGGTCTGTATTTCAATTGATTAGTCCCGGCGGGACGGCATATTAATAACCAAGGACGTAAGTCATTGGTTTAAAACAAATAGATATAATACATAACCCCACAAAATCGACCTAATTGCATGCAATTAGGTCGATTTTGTGGGGTTATGTTTCAGTTTGTATCGTTTGTCGGATGGACTTACGTCCATCCCTATTAATATGCCGTCCCTCTGGGACTTAAAATAATAAATACTTAAATTACAGGAGCTTATAAAATTAAGTGAATTAGATTTTTAATAGAAAGTTTCCATTTAAATAAAAGTAGAACCAAATTAACTATCGTTTAGCTTCAATTAAAACCATAGATTTTAAAACTACCCACACAAAATCATATAGAACCCTTTTATATGTTTAATCAAATCTACAAAAAAAATAATTAGAATATCTTTTATCAATTGATGTTCGTTTTTAGCGTGTTAACTATTTATAATTAGGCTAATTACGTTTCAGTATTTAAAGAACAAATGTTGGAATATGCATAAGAGTATAGTTTCTTGAAAAAGTAGTTTTAAAAAAATAAATCAAATAAGATATAATATAAAGGTGGCTGAGCGAAGCCGAAGTCACCTTTGTATTTATCTTTGTCACTCCATGACTAAACATTCATCCATAATTGGTTATATATTATTTCTGTTTTTGCATCTTTTCTTCATAGGAAAATGTCTTCTTGATACATCAGATTTCAAGATTTCATCATTACTTTTCTTGATTATTTTAGGATTGTTAATCTACAGTTATATCCACTTACTTCGTGATAAATTTAATTCAAAAGCTACTATTTTTGAATTTCTAGCGCTTGTAATAGGAAGCTTACTCACTTTTTATCTCAATAATTATTTAGAATGGGGAGCTGTTTTAGCATCTGCTACCGTTGGACTTTCTGGAGGATTATTGCCTTACATAAAACCATCTTCTGAATCTCTAAAATCTGCTGCAATTGCTATTTATTGTGGAACATTTGTCGGAATGGCAAGTACTTCATTATTTGATGAAATCCATTACATTTTTATCGCCAGCGCAATTTCTGGATTATTCTACATTTACACCAGAGGATTACTCATTGGTTATGGTGGAAAACTGGGCAGCGTCGCTTTTTCAGGTGTTTTAGCAACTGTTTTACTCTTTATGTTAAGATGATCGTAGGCTCACTTTATATCGTCGGATTAGCAGGTGCATTAATTGCATTTATTCTCAATAATAATTTCAAAATGGGAATTGTAGTTGGTTCTGCACTGCCATCATTGGTTTTTGTATTATTAGTTATGGTTTTCGCACCTTATTTACCAATAGAATTCGCCACAGAAGCACCCGTTATTTTCTATGGTGCGGCATTTATTGGAATGGCTTCCAATAAAATTCTTTCCTCCTATTTATTAATTGGAATAGCAGGATTGCTGTTTACCTTTATTTATCTTTTTACCTCTCCGTATTTTGAGGGCTTTGGCGGTGCTTTGGGGACAACAGCAGCTTTGTGTTTCTTGCCAGTTTGGTCTATTTCTTTACTTAAGAAAAAATAGATTCTACTCTTATTTTAATGGGTCTTTGTGAATAGGAAATGTTATCGTGATAAAATCTCGCGGTAATTGATTTTTGGTGGTGTGGGTTCAAAAAAGAGGGATGAAAAATATTGGCGTTTTAACGCCAATATTTTTCATCCCTCTTTTTTGATTCTTAACCCTTTTTCTAAACTGTTACCGCGAGATTTTACCTTAAATCCGCAACTCATTGTTAATAAAAACCGCAAAGCTTTAACACGTAAGGCTTTGCGGTTTTGTCATAATCACCTAAATTGGTGATTATTAACTAGCGGATATGAAAGTACTAAAATCAAAAAACATTTCAGCATTTGGAGGCTTGAATTTTGTAATTGAAGAACTCGATAATAAGAATATTGGAGAAATACTTAATAAGGAACTTCCACAGCTTGGGCCTCAAAATATTTATACTTGGAAAGATTTACTCTACAGTTATTGGTCAGTTTTCTTTTGTGGGGGCGATTGCGCTGAGGATTTGGCAGAAAATTTCAAGTCAAACCTATCTCAAACTCCAAAATTTAAGGTTCCTAGTCCAGATAGAGTTTTAAATCGTCTAAAGGAATTAATTCAACCATCTGAATTATTTTCCACTAAAAGAGGAGCACAAATGCATCAATTTGCTATCAATGATGCTTTAACTGAATTGAATCTTAAAATATTAAGACGTATATCTAAAATATCTCATACGAAAGTCGACTTAGATTATGATAATACTATTTGTTATACAAAGAAAAAGGATGCTCAATATACTTATAAAAAGACTTTAGGTTATTCACCAGGAGTAGCCCTAGTAGGTTCGAATGTTGTTTATGTAGAGAATAGAAATGGAAGAAGTAATGCAAGTACACTTCAGTCTGAAACACTTGAAAGGATGTTCGTTCATCTTGAAAAGCAAAATATTAAGACAAATAGATTTAGAGCTGATAGTGCTTCATATGAGTTTTTAACAATTAAAACCATTGAAAAATATTCAGATAAATTTTACGTAAGAGCGAGAATGTCAACGACATTAGATAAAATCATTACGTCAGTAAAAGAATGGAAATCTGTGGGTAAAGAAGAGCAAGGTGTTTTTCGAGGAGAAACAATTTATACTCCTTTTGAAAGAGCAGCAAGGGATGTGAAAATGCAAGATCAATTAAATTCCTATAGATTTATTGTTACTAAAGAAAAACGTGAAGATGGTCAAATAAACTCTTTTACTGGAGAGGCTTGTATTTACTCCATTATAATAACTAACGACTACGAAAGTGAAGTGGATCAGGTTGTATTTTATTACAATAAACGTGGAACAATAGAAAGAGAGTTTGATGTGCTGAAAAATGATTTTGGTTGGCAAAAACTTCCTTTCTCATCTCTAGAAGAAAATCAAGTCTACTTACAAATCATGGCTATCTGTAGAAATCTATATGGATACATGATAAACCTATTTTCTAAAAAAGTAAAAGGACTAAACTCAAGATACAGAATCAAGAAATTTATCTTCAGATTTATAGCTATTCCTGCAAAGTGGGTTTATCATTCTAGGCAGTGGCACCTCCGGGTTTACGGTGTTGTTGACTGGAAAACATGACCTATCTATTTTCTAACCTCCTACTGAAAGTTCTTTAAAATACAAAATCAAAATTAAAAAAGAGTAAAATATTTAATGGAGAAATTATGTTTTGCGCACAAATAAAAAACTGCTAAAAACTAGAAAAAATCGTTTTTAGCAGTTTTAGGTGATAAAATCACTAATTATTTATGAAGTTGCGGATTTAAGGTTTTATCTCGTGGTAACAGTTTTTATCTCGTGGTAACAGTGATTTTATCTCGTGGTAACAGTTCTTGCAGTGGGCCGCGTGCCATTAAAGCGCAACAAAAAGTATCATCCAGAGTTCTTGGATTATTCTTTTGTTCGTTTAACTTATGTATGAATAAATAATTTTAATCCAGTTTTAATTACATTCAACCATTATAAAAAGGGGAGAACCGAAAGTGCCATTAGAGCACAAAAACAAATTTCTGAATTAGAAATTTAGGATTTCTTTACGAATTGGGTCAAAATAACGATTTGCTGCCCCTCAACTTTCCCTTCAATATGATTTGCATTCTCATGATCAAGTGAAATACGCCTAACCGCCGTTCCTCTTTTGGCCACCAAACTAGAACCTTTTACTGGAAGATCTTTAATTAAAACAACAGTATCTCCAGCTTCTAAAACTACTCCATTGCTGTCTTTATGAATAATTGCTTCTTCTGTCACTTCAGCTGCAGCACCTTCTTTTGCCCAGGCTAAAGTTTCTTCTTCAAGATACATCATTTCCAATAAATCAGATGGCCAACCTTCAGCACGCAATTGGTTTAACATTCTCCAAGCCACAACTTTCACCGCTGAAACTTCGCTCCACATACTGTCATTTAAACATCTCCAGTGATTTGGATCTACTTTACTTTCATCATTAATTTGAGTATTGCAATTCTCACATATTAAGATCGAATTTTCTTCGCTTTCAGTATCTCTTGGTGGAACAGTGTAAACCGTCAAATCGCTTGTTGAAGTACACAATTCGCATTGATTGTTGCTTCTTTCTTGAAGTTTCTCTTGAATCATTTTTTGGTGTTTTAAAATACAAAGTTAGTTTAATATTAGGAAGTTTAACCGCAATTGCATCGCATTGTTCAGAACTTGGTGAAGGCAATTAAGTCCACAACAATTCGTAATTCAATAAGCCTTCCCGATCATTGGCAAAACACTAAACCAATCTACTTTTCCTTCTTTTTTTCCTAATCTTACGATGATGAGGTCTTTTTCTGGATGAACATAAATGTATTGTCCTAAAATTCCTCGGGCCATGAAGTCGCCATTTTCTGAGGGAATCCACCATTGATATTGGTAGTGATTTGCGCTTCCTTCGGAGACGTCATATTTAGTAGATTCCGCTACCCATTCTTCCGAAACGATTTGTTTTCCGTTCCAATTTCCTTTGTTCAGGTATAGTCTTCCAATTTTTGCAAAGTCTCTTGCTCTTGCATTTAAACAGCAGAAAGTCTTTTCTAATCCGTTCTTTTTTCTGTCAATGCTCCAGCTCGCATCGAATTCCATTTCTAAGGGAATCCATAATTTTTCTTGTAGATAGCTCGAAATAGATTGGTCTTTTAATGCTCTTTCTAATACTAAACCTAAAATTTGTGTGCTTCCGCTGGCATAATCAAATTTTTCCTCGGGTTCATATTTCAACTTCATTTTTGGAATTTCCTTTCGCAGTTTTGTTCCATAATAAAACGTTGCCACATCTCCGAAAGGATTTGCATATCCTTCATTGTAGTCCAATCCTGAAGTCATTTGTAATAAATGCTTGAGGGTCACTTTGTCGAATCCATTTGCTTTTAATTCTGGAATATATTTGGTGACTGGTTCGTTTACTGAGAGAATTAATCCTTCATCAATTGCGATTCCTATAAGAATAGACGTGACAGATTTTGCCATAGAAAACGAAGCAACAATAGCTTCTTCTTCATATTTGTTAAAGTAATTTTCATAGAGAATAGAGTCGTTTTTAATGACTAAAAATGCAACTGTTTTCTGTTCAATTAGGAATTCCTCAAATGATAACTCTTTGTCTTTATAGCTAATCGTTTTTGGTTTTTTCTCAACTCCTTGAGTAAAGTAGAAGGTAGAATCCCCTTTCTCAATTGTGCGACTAGGAAATATTTTGTAATCTTTTATTCCCGCGAAATTGTAAACGAAAAAACGGCCTACTTTACAAGAAGATAAACTCAAAAATAGTAATGACATTAAAGCAATTCGGAACAATCTCATTCTTCTGTTTTTAACGGATTTTTAAAACTAATCGTTTGATTAGGAAATGGAATAACAATGCCTTCTTTATCGAATCTTTTCTTGATACTTTCTAATAAATCGAAGCGTAAAGTATAGCTGTTATCAGAATTTGCTGTCCATGCCCAAGCACGAACGGTTATTGAAAAATCTCCTATCGCAATTACTGCAACTCTAACTTGAGGTGCTCCGTCATTAATTTCTTTTGCGTTTCGCCTATCAATTAATAATGGATGTTTTTCACACTCATCTCTCATGATACTTTTCGCCAGATCAAGATCGCTGTCAAAAGATATTTTAAATTCTAAACGCTCGCAAACTCTTTGGTCGATGGAATCATAATTGATTAATTTCTCTTTGTTAATAACAGAATTTGGCACGACAATCATTCGGTTTTCGAAATTTTGAAGTACCGTATGTCTTAGAGTAATATCAATAACTTTTCCAGTCATTTCGCCTTCGATTTTTATCACATCACCAATTTTAAAAGGTTTAAAGGATACGATAAAAAGTCCACTTACAATATTCCCTAAAGCTTCTTGAGAAGCAATACCCGCGATTACAGCGATCACTCCAGCTCCTCCTAGTACAGTTTGTGCCACTCCTTTGAAGCCTGGTAAAACCAATAGAATTAGTAAAAATCCAACAGAATAAATAGTACCAATAGCAATATATCTTAAGAATTTTAAACTCGTTGGATCATCGTGTTCATTGTTCTTTTTGGTCACTTTCCATTTGAACCACCTGTTGGTTGTAGAAGCAAAAACTACTGTCCCAATAGCAACAATAGTAGTGTAAACGATAAACTTTGAGTTGGCTAATAATTTTTCATGAACTTCACCCGATACGAAAAGCAAAATTATTGCAATAACGCCCAGAATTAACCACAAAGCGTTGAGTATTTTTCTTACTATTCTGGTCGTTCCATCACTTTCATAACCCAATCTTTCTGCACCCTTTTTTAAAGCTTTCTTTTGAATAAAAGTGGTTAAAAAACGCAATGCAAATACTGAGAAAATGGTGACAATAATATAAATTATCTCATATTGGTAATCTTTTAAAAATGTCAACATAGTTGTTAGTTTTTAATCTTTTACTATTCTAAAGCTATTCAATACAACCTTTCAAATGCTGAATTATCTCCAACATTTAAAAGGTTAATTATATTTTCACAATATTAAAGCTTCTTCTTTGGTTTCAAATTTAATTCAAATAAATCTGTTCTTCTGTCCTTTAAATTTCGAACACTTCCAAATTCATTTAATTCACGAAGTAAATCTAAATCTACGTCTGCAATTAAAATCATTTCTGAGTTTGGCGTTGCTTCTGCTTTTACACCATTTGTAGGGAAAGCAAAGTCACAAGGCGTAAAAACCATAGATTGTGCATATTGAATATCCATGTTGTGCACGTTCGGCAAGTTACCTACACTTCCAGCGATGGCAACATAACATTCGTTTTCAATTGCTCTGGCTTGAGAGCAATGTCTAACACGTGAATATCCATTTTGTGTATCCGTTAAGAAAGGCACGAACAAAATTTCCATTCCTTGGTCTGCCAATATTCTGCTCAATTCTGGGAATTCTGAATCATAACAAATCAAAATTCCAATTTTACCACAATCTGTGTCAAAAACCTTGATCTTATCTCCACCTTTCATACCCCAATACTTCACCTCGTTTGGTGTAATGTGGATTTTTTCATAGCGATCAACCGTTCCGTCACGTCGGCATAAATACCCGACATTGTACAAGTCTCCGTCAATCATTTCGGGCATACTTCCGGTAATGATATTGATGTTGTATGAAATAGCGAATCCCGAGAACTTATCAACTATTTCTTCCGTAAATTCAGCCAAAGCACGAATAGCATTTGCTTCTGACATGTGATTGTCATTCCCCATTAATGGAGCATTAAATAACTCCGGGAAAAGCGCAAAGTCAGAGCGATATCCTGACAACGAACTAATGAAAAACTCACATTGTTCAAAGAAAGTTTCTGTGTCTTTGTATGGACGCATTTGCCATTGAACCAAACCTAGCCTTACAACACGCTTGTTTGAACCTGCTTTTTTCGATGGTTTTTCATAATATATATTTCGCCATTCTAATAAAACAGCGTAATCGTTAGAATGAACATCTCCTTTTAAATAGTTTTTTAAAACTTTAGTTGGGAAAAAATCATTTGAAATCTGAAAATTCAATACAGAATCATTGATTTCTTTGTTCCTTACCTTCGCTATATATTCTTTAGGAGATAATTGATCTTGATATTTATGGTAATTCGGAATTCTTCCACCAAATGCAATTCCTTTCAAATTTAGTTTTTCACACAATTCCTTACGGTAATCATATAAACGACGACCTAATCTCAGTCCGCGAAATCCAGGCTTAATAAAAACATCAATTCCATACAAAACATCACCATCTGGGTTATGAGAAGTGAATGTTTCATTGGCTGTGATATCGGAATAAGTATGTGCATCATCGTATTTGTCGTAGTCCACAATGAGTGATAGCGCACATCCAGCCAATTCACCATTGATTTTTACAACCACTTGTCCTTCAGGGAAAATAGACAATAATTTTTCAATGTGATTTTCCCTCCAGTAAGTACCCATCGTCGGATAAGCTGACTGCATCACTTCTTTTAACTCTTGATAATCATCAATGTCTAAAAATTTTAGCGTGATGTTATCGATATCTTCTACTTTCATTTTTCAGTTTAGAATAAGAGAATAAAAGTAGGATTAATCTTTGAGATTGGAGGTGGAAATTGGGAATTATTAATGGTGGGGTGATGAGGTTTTTTGGATTTAAATTTTAGGTGATTTGGAATAGAGTTTATTTATTTGGGAAATTGATATTTAAAATTTTGTATCTTCATTAAATGTTAACGAATAATTTGAAATGTAGTATATCCTTTTATTTGAATACTAGAATTAATAAAAATCTAAATCTTTTGAAGCCTTAAAGCCTATAAAATTAATACCTGAAATCATGAAAAAAGAGACCGCAATAAAATTATTTCAAGACCACAGAGTTCGCGTTGAATGGGATGACGACCAAGAGAAATGGTTTTTTTCCATCATCGATGTTATTGAATTATTAACAGAAAGTCCTCGTCCAAGAAAATATTGGAATGCTTTAAAAACCAAATTGAAAAATGAAGGAAGTGAACTGTCCCATAAACTGGGACAGTTGAAAATGAAAGCAAATGAAAGTAAAATGAGAATAACAGATGAAATCACAAAAGCTAGGGCAGGTTTGACATCTAAAGAGTACAAAGGTCTTAAGGACTTGAAGAAAGAAAACCTAAGAGACAACATGACGAATCTAGAATTGGTTTTGAATATGTTGGCAGAAGCTACGACAACCGAAATTTCAAAAGAGAAAAAACCAAAGTTGTTTTCAGAAAGCAAAAAAATTACCAAACAAGGAGGCACAATTGCTGGAAATACGAGAAAAGAAATTGAAGAAAAAACAGGGAAAAGTGTGCTATCATCATCAAATGCAAAAGGAATCAGTCAGAAATCAAGGGAGGATAATCTAGAATGAGTAAAATAGGATTATAGTATTGATATTCTTTCTAAGAAACCTAATAATTCATCAGACCTTAAATCCCAGATATTCAGATATTTTGATTTTGCCAAAAATTATCATAAATTTGACTAACATGAAAAACATAAAACGAACGTTTTTAATATCACTTATGACTTTCTGTTTTGGAATAATTTATTCTCAAACCACAGACAGTTTAAGTGTATATCCAAACCCTTTTGAGCATGTCGCAACAATTCATTTTGAAATTGTTGAATCTGATACAATAACTTTGGAGGTTTTTAATTCCTCTGGATTATCAGTGAAAACTTTTTTTCAATCAACAGTTTTGCCAAGTGGTTCTTACAATATAAATTTATTTGGTGATGGATTAGTTGCCGGAGTTTATTTTGTTAGGTTGGATATTGGTTCAACTAAGCGCATAACAAAGTCTGTTATAAAAGTTGGCGGAATAACAAGTGTTTTAGACAATGATACAGCAGGTCAATTTCTTATTTATCCTAATCCAACAAAAAATCTTATCACAGTTCCTGTTCTTGGAAGTAAGAAAATCGTAGTAAGAAATCTCAATGGAAAAACACTAAAATCCTTTATGACAGATCAACAAGTGGTTTCACTTTCAGGAATAACAGTAGGACAATATATAATTACTGTTTTGTCAAACGAAAATGAAATAATCACTACACAAAGAATTCTAAAGATTGATTAAATTGGATCAGGCTATCACATCTTTATCACCTCAAATAATCTAAAACCGATTAAATTTTCGGCTCTATATGAAATACTGTGGGTAATCAATTTTAATCCTTCTAAAAATTAATAGTTCTACTACGAATTTAACTGTAACCTAAACGAGTTGTATTTTAAAGTATTTATCAAAATTATCATTT
>Ga0307486_1000162_pt1 | contig 72163 bp, 59 predicted proteins | sample CBIW02metaG_FD_203663 | JGI IMG/M metagenome (GOLD analysis project Ga0307486, IMG submission 203663) | Sea-ice brine microbial communities from Beaufort Sea near Barrow, Alaska, United States - CBIW 0.2 | ecosystem: Environmental > Aquatic > Marine > Coastal | place: USA: Alaska | collected... | reverse complement strand
CCTACCTATTCAATCTGGATGTAAGACTGGATAGCAAACTCCGGCCAGAGTTTAGAATCAATCGAGAAATAATGATTTTTCCACGTACCACCATATTCGGAAATTATGAGTACCAAATGGATTTTGGATGGACTAACACACTTCCTGAGTCTGGTGAAAACTCAAATTACAAAGGTGAAACTACCTGGTCTGCAGGTGCCAGTTATATTTTCTCGAGAAACTTCTCAGTGATGGGAAGCTACGACAACCGCTTTGGTGCTGGCGGTGGATTGACGGTTAGGTTCTAGAATTAATTAACAAACAAGTTAAATACATACACTATGGACCATGCAGATCACAATCATCAGCACGATGATTCTCACCAAAAGAAAAAACATGATATGAAAGGGATGCAAGGCAATGACCACAGCATGCATCATATGCACATGATCGAGGATTTCAAAAAGCGATTTTGGGTTTCTCTGGTGATCACCTTGCCGATAGTAGTTTTGGCGCCGATGATCCAAAGCCTTGTTGGGTATGAGTTCAGATTCCAAGGTGATCGGTACCTGCAATTTGCACTTTCCTCCCTGGTGTTCTTTTACGGTGGCTGGCCTTTCTTAAAAGGCATGGTGGATGAACTGAAGGACAAGAAACCTGGAATGATGACACTGATTGCCTTGGCAATTTCGGTAGCCTACTTCTATAGCTCCGCAGTGGTATTTGGCTTAGGAGGAAAAATATTTTTCTGGGAGCTCGTCAGTTTAATCGACATCATGCTGCTGGGGCACTGGATAGAAATGAAATCCGTAATGGGTGCATCAAATGCCTTACAGGAATTGGCAAAGATGATGCCTTCGAAAGCTAGGAGAATAAAGGATGATGGGCAGTCTGAAGATGTTGCTATATCAGAGTTAAAAGCAGGAGACACTATTTTGGTGAGACCGGGCGAGAAAATCCCTGCTGATGGACAAGTATTAGAAGGAAGCAGTCATGTAAATGAATCCATGCTTACTGGTGAATCGAAGCCAGTATCCAAACAAAAAGATGATGAAGTAATTGGTGGCTCGGTGAATGACAATGGTGCACTAAAGATCAATGTCAAGCATACCGGCGAAGATTCCTATTTGTCCAAAGTAATCGGATTAGTGAGCGAGGCTCAGAAAACCAAGTCTAAAACTCAGGATTTAGCTAATAAAGCAGCGGGCTGGTTGTTTTACATCGCTCTATCCGCAGGAATCATCACTTTGGTAGTTTGGTTAAGTTTAGGCAAAGACTTCAATTATGCTTTAGAGCGAATGGTTACGGTCATGATCATCTCCTGCCCTCACGCACTAGGGTTGGCAGTGCCACTAGTGGTCGCAATTTCTACCTCAGTTTCGGCCAAGCATGGATTGTTGATTCGCAACAGAACGGCTTTCGAGAACTCACGAAAACTAACCACCATCATATTTGATAAGACAGGAACCTTGACCAAGGGGGAATTTGGAGTGACTCGAGTCCAAAGTGTAGATGCAGAAATAGATGATAATGAGCTACTTGCGGTAGCAGCCGCTCTGGAGAGCAGTTCCGAGCATCCTATTGCAGCGGGTATAGTGAGAAAATCCAAAGAGTTAGATCTTAAACTAGGTGAGCCGGAAAACTTCCAGAACATCACTGGAATGGGCATACAAGCTAAACTTAATGGTAAGCAAATCAGTATTTTGAGTCCGGGTGGGTTAAAGCAAAAAGGTGTAGTACAACCGGAAAGTGCTTTCAAAACAGAAGATGAGACCGTGGTATTTGTCCTTTCTGATGATAAGCTAATCGGTTTCATCGCTTTGGCTGATGAGATCCGAGAAGAATCCAAGGAGGCCATAGATACACTCAAAAAACAGGGGATAAAAATCCTTATGGCTACAGGTGACAATGAAATAGTCGCTAAAGCAGTAAGTGATACGCTTGGGCTAGACGGCTATTTTGCTGAAGTGATGCCTGAAGACAAGCAGAAGATAATCAAAGATCTACAGGAAAAGGGTGAATTCGTGGCAATGACCGGAGACGGCGTCAATGATGCCCCAGCTTTGGCACAGGCTGATGTGGGAATCGCAGTCGGATCAGGAACCGACGTTGCTGCAGAAACAGCCGATATCATTTTGGTGAATAGCAATCCAAAAGACATAGCCAATTTGATTCTTTTTGGAGCAGCTACTTACAAGAAAATGATGCAAAATATCTGGTGGGCAGCAGGCTACAATATTGTGGCCGTTCCACTGGCAGCCGGTGTGTTGGCAGGAGCTGGAATTATCCTTAGCCCAGCCATTGGTGCAGCTTTAATGAGTCTAAGTACAGTAATCGTAGCATTAAATGCCCAGCTATTAAAAAGACAGATTAAATCAACATGAAAAATATACTTAATAACAAATTCTTCCTGATAGTCATCACATTGGTGGTCGGGCTGGCTTTCGGTTGGTTTATAAAGCCTTCCTCACGGCCAAAAATGGAAGCTGATGAACATGAGCACATCGAGTCCATCGCTGGAATCCCCATTACTTACACCTGCTCCATGCATCCACAGATTCGCCAGAACGAACCTGGTGACTGTCCTATATGCGGAATGAATCTGATACCATTGACTAATGATAACTCCGATGCTGATCCTATGGCCTTGACTATGTCTCCTACTGCGATGCAGTTGGCTGGAGTGCAATCAATGATGGTCGGAAATGCTGATGCTGCAAAGTCCATCCGGCTGAATGGTAAAGTCCAGGCAGATGAACGTCAGAATTACACCCAGTCAGCGCATATTCCTGGAAGAATCGAGAACTTATCGGTCAACTTTACTGGTGAATATGTAAAAAAAGGTCAGGTTTTGGGACAAATATACTCCCCTGAATTGGCTACAGCTCAAGAAGAGCTTTTTCAAGCACAGAAGATCAAAGACAGTCAGCCTGCACTTTTCAATGCTGCAAAAGAAAAACTCAAGAACTGGAAGATGACCGATGCTCAGATTGATCAAATTCTTGCAACAGGAAAAGTGACTGAAAAATCACCACTTTTAGCCAATGTTTCCGGTTACGTAACTGAGAAAATGGTGAATCTGGGTGACTATGTAAACCGTGGCGAACCTATCTATCAGATTGCTGATCTCAGCAAAGTATGGGTATTATTTGACGTCTACGAATCGGAACTACAATGGATCAAGAAAGGAGATCTCATTGAATTCACCGTGCAGTCAATTCCTGGAGAGACATTTACTGGCAAACTTAGCTTCATCGATCCAATGATTAACCCTCAGACCAGAGTGGCGAAAGCTAGGTTGGAACTCAGCAATTCTAATCTGAAGTTCAAGCCTGAAATGTTTGTATCCGGAAAAGTAGAAAGCACAGGGGCATCAAAAAACAATAGCATCGTAGTGCCTAAAACTGCGGTGATGTGGACTGGAACCCGATCTGTGGTTTATGTGAAAAACACAACAGACCAAGCTGTCACTTTTAAACTTCGTGAGGTTACACTTGGCGCAGCTTTAGGCTCAGAATACGTCATTTCTTCAGGGCTGGAATCGGGGGAAGAAATCGCGGTAAATGGGACGTTTAGCATCGATGCTGCCGCACAATTAGCTGGAAAACCCAGCATGATGTCTCCTGACGGAGGCGCTGCAATGACTGGACATTCACATGGCGGAATGCAAATGGAAACGACAAGTCAACCTTCTGCAGGAGCTGTGGAGGTAACAACCAAAGCTAAGAATGAGCTGAAACCGATTTTTGACGACTATTTTAAGCTCAAAAATGCCTTGACCAAAGATGACTTGGCTACCGCCAAATCAAATGCAGCCACTATGCTGACATCCTTGGAAAAGGTAAATATGTCGGAATTCAAAGGCGATGCCCATGTAGAATGGATGAAATATGAGGAAAGAATCAATACTGCACTCACTCAAATCAACGCTCAAAAAGAGTTAGGGGAAATTCGGAAATCATTTGGTTCTATCTCAGATGAAATGCTTGGGTTAGCTGAGAATTTCAAGCCTTTATCTTCTAAAATATATGTACAACATTGTCCCATGGCAGATAGCAACAGAGGTGCTGATTGGCTGAGTTTGGAGGAAAAAGTAGTGAATCCATACTTTGGAGAAGCCATGCTTACCTGCGGAGAAGTGACTAATACGATACCATAAAGATGGAATTTGCATAAAAATTATATATGTAAAAATAATCAATTCTACGCTCGGAGGATTCATCGGCTCTTACGGGTATTCATTGGGATTCAATTCATCTTCTGGACTATTTCTGGGCTCTATTTTAGCTGGACAGATATTAATGAAATACACGGAGATCACTTCCGTACCGATCACATGATGGATGAGAAGGTAGACGAATTAGTCGATCTCAACCAGCTGGATTCTACCTTGATGATAGCTTCACTTGAACTCAGATTTGTCAACCACAAGCCATACTATTGGGTGAATGAAAGCAAATTATTCGATGCTCAATCGGGAGCGCTTCATCCAAATATTTCTGAAAATGATGCCAGAGAAATCGCCCAAATTTATATTAAAGAAGATCTCCACATCAGATAAATGGAGTACCTCACGGAAACTGGATCTCATCATGAATACCGGGGAGCATCTCTTCCGGCATGGGCGGTTTACTTCGATCACCCAGAAAATCTCGTAGCCTATGTGGATGCCAAGAGTGGACAATTTACCAAAGTCCGGCATCGTGCTTGGCGCTGGTTCGATTTCCTTTGGATGTTCCACACCATGGATTATGCAGGGAGAGACAATTTCAACAACTTGCTGCTTCGCGTATTTTCGCTAGCTGGATTGGCTGCTGTAGGATCAGGATTTACCCTATTCTATATGACAAGAATGAAAAATAATAAAATGAAAAAATAAATGCATATGAAAATGAAACATTTAATAACCCCCCTTACACTTTCTCTATTAATTCTATCTATTGTTTACTCAAGCAAAGCATTAGAGTATCAAACTCTATCGGAAGGTCATCTAACTATTCAGGTTTTGAAGAGTACACCAAATTTATCCGTTACCCCAATTGCTTTTGAGGATGATTCAACTACAGAAATTATCGATGCTTATTTACAATTAAAAGATGCTCTTGTCAATACCAACGGTAAAAAGGCAAGTATAAAGGCTAAAGAATTGGAGATCCTTTTGCCTAATCAAAAATGCAATTCACTGAAAAAAGAAGTTCGAAAAATTACCGAAACCACTGACCTTAAAATTCAGCGAAAATCTTTTGGCATCCTTTCTGATCAAATGGTAGCATTGGTAAAAAATACTCAGTTGAGTTTTGAAACTTTATATATTCAACAGTGTCCAATGGCAAATGGCGCTAAGGGGGCAAATTGGCTGAGCATTTCCCAAGAAATCAGAAACCCATATTATGGAGATAAAATGCTAAAATGCGGTTCAGTAGTCGAGAAGATTTAAGATATCTTAATCAAAAAAAAAGGTAAGTTCCTGAGAAATTTGGAGCTTACATTTTTTCAATCTTTAAACTAAATGAATATGTAGTTTTATAAACTTAGGTTAGAGAGATTAATAGAGTACAGGGTTGGAAACTTGATTATTACTAGCCCTTTAAGAAGGATGTGTTATACTGTACTTTTCGCAGTACTAATCCAATGTGATATCGTAAAAACCCCACTTCAATAAATCTTCTAAATCTTTGGAGGAAACGACCGATCCGTATAAATTCTACCTTATAAGGTGAGGTGGACTGGTATAGAAAATCTGGAAGAATACGGTTGGTGAAGAATGTTAAACCGCTTTTTCATCCAAACCTATAACACACCATTATCTGAGTAGATTTTCTTCACCAAACCCGTATTCTCAATCCAGCCTTTTACGGTCTTCACTATTCATAAACAATTCTGCTAGTTACATTCAATGCAACATGGACTTCTGTAAATCAATTTATCTTAAAAGGTAATTTTGAAAGGTTGAGCTATTTCCGGTTGAAATATTTGACCTTTTTATCCACTGGAAAATTGAAATACCTTTGACATGTTTCTTGATAATTTTAAAGATTCCGCCCGAAATAATCTTCTGTCTTTTGTTTGTGCATCCTAATCAAAAGCATTAGTCGACAGTAAAAGAAAACCAATGATCAGTAAGTATTCATACCGCATAAGATTATTTTCCATTTATTAGATACGTCAAATTTTAATACTTAGATCAGTCTAACAAAATCGTTTACGAATTATTTTCAACATATTTGAAAACTAATCCAAAACCCATGGCATCTCAAACAGAAGAGAATTATTTGAAATCACTTTTTAACCTGGCCAACCAAACTGGCGAAGTCAATATTTCTGAGCTTGCTTCGCAAATGGAAGTGAGTATGCCAACTGTAAATAGTATGGTGAAAACGCTTCAAAAGAATGGCTGGCTTATTTATGAAAAATATAAGCCTGTAACTCTTACCCCTTCGGGAAAAAAGGAAGCTGCCTTAATTATTCGTAAGCATAGATTGACCGAAATGTATTTAGTGAATAAAATGGGTTTTGGCTGGGAAGAAGTTCATGAGATTGCAGAGCAGGTAGAGCATATTCATGCTCCTAAGTTTTTTGAACGAATGGATGAAATGATGGGCTTTCCTACCAAAGATCCTCATGGCTCGCCAATTCCGGATAAACTAGGTCGCATGCAAGAGGTTCATTACCTCACCTTGTCAAAGTGCAAAGTTGGGCAACAGGTCTTACTTGCTGCCTTAACAAACTCCTCTACTGAATTTCTAGAATTTCTCAATAGTAGAGATTTGAGTCTTGGAACTGAGTTGGAAATTATTTTTATAGAAAACTACGATCAAAGCATGGTAGTGAACTACAACAACCACAACACAGAAACATTAAGTGAAAAAGTATGTGATAGATTATTAGTACGAGTCATTGCTTAATACAGAAATGAAAAAATCACCCCTTTTTAGAAGTACATAAGAATAGCTATAAATCAATATTTTGGCAATTTCTACTACTTCTCTTTTCAAAATACCTCTTCAGGAAAAGTACTCAAATGATAATCCAGGTAGTTTAGATCGAAAGACACGAAATTTTCACCAACAAAAGATCCTTGTTTGATCTCTTTGCTGATTTCTTCCTTGGAATATGTTTCCCCATTCAGGGTGGATACAAGAGGATTTTATTCAAAAGATTGATATCTCTTCATGGACAATTTGATCCGGGAATACTCATCCAATTTAGGTAAAGGATTTATTTTCTGCTCTCCTTCAGCAACTTTGTCAGAGTAGATGAATTCGCTTGTGTGCGGATTGTAACTAAGAGGTTTTGCTATAGCGATTGATGCGAGATATAACTTTTCCATAGTCTTAAAGGTAAAATATAGCAGTCGTTTCTTTTTCAAAAACAACTGCTAAATGAATAATTACAAACGTCTGGTAGCATAATCACTAAGGGTCAAGTGGAAGAAAACGTAAGATTGAATTGTGACGGTTTTGTTTCCCCAAGCACTTCCTGACATTGCCGAACGCAACAGATCCCGGTCTTGAATCAGCAATGCCGCGGTATTGGTGCCAGGGACAGATGTCATACCTAAATTAAATTGAGCAAGCGTATCCGCTAATGACTGCTGAACAGTACGACCAAGTGCCATGCTGATATATATTGTGAATCAGGTTTTCAGAAAAGCTCAGAATTAGACCCACTAAAGGTGAAGTTTTCATTGTAGAACGCCTACGCAAGTGCACCTTTTGAAACGGTATCTGGTCCTAAGTCCCTACCTGTTCTGCAACTTAAAAAGTGAATAGTACTGTTGTCCACTTCCTGCGAATTATACCACCCCATACTAAGCAAGCCCGAATTGCCATGACCGGTGTAAACAGTGTAATTCCCGTGACCAATTCCACTCATATATACTACACGTGATTCTTTCGCTCTGGAAGAAAAATCTGTGCGATTGTCATTTACGCCAATAAGTTTAATTACTTCGAAACCACGGTTTTCAAAGACAGGATGAACATGATGTATTCTATACCTCACAGCTTCATTGGTGACACTATCAGTAGTATTTTCGTAAAAAAGTATCATGTTGGAGAACAACCTCCAGTTATTCTTTGGAATTATTTTCCATTCCATTGGAATACTTGGCAATGCTTCGGCTTTTGGCATCACAAATCGAATTGGAGCTGAAGTTATTTTACCAAGCACCTGATTCGGCATAAATCCCGAATACTTTGCTTCCGCATCTGCAAGTTGTTTTCCAAGGGATGTTTGATTTTCTATATGAGAGATAATCTCTGCCATATTGTTAATACCGGCATTGATAACGCCGATCCTCAAATCCGGCTCCAGTTTTATTCGCTGAATTGCCAGCTTCACCTTATTATCTAAGGAGGTAAGATCCCATGCCGAATTTTGGCGGCATTCGTCCTGAAACTATTTCTTTTGGGTACATAAGGGAACCATCACCCCGGATTCCAATTGCTTTCTCTGCGGCAAGTTCCGGTAGGGTAAGTTTGCCAAGTTTTATTGTTTTCATCCTAAAAGTGAGTTAATAATTTTATCTACTATTTTCGGTTTCGGCATTCCGTTTTCAAATGTATTTGATAATCACATTTGGTTAAAAATTAATCAGTTACATGAAAATTAGTGTCGCAGTACAGGATCATATGTATACTGTTAAAAAAATTTTAATTTCAATTTTTACTGATTTAAAAGTGATTTTTATGCGTACCCAATTATTTGAAAAAATGAATTGGTAGATGGCAAAATTTGAGTGCCTAAGGTTTAAAAAATAGTGCACGAGATTAAAATTTGTTGGTAATTAATTTGGTTCGACCTCGAATTTTAATGGTTTGGATCTCCATTAAATATCCCAAATGCGTGTCCTTAAAATGCAAGAAAAAATATCATGATGAAATTCTGGACGATCCTACAAATACATTTTCGAGAAGATCATTCTCTAAATATTCATGATTTTAGAGTAATAATTTACTCCGTATTTTTATAGCTGATGGAGAAAAAAAAATCTGTCAAATAATAATTATCCGCATTCCCTCTGCCAGCTTAGTTACTAATTTTATTCGACCATAGTAAACTAGACTTACTTTGGCGAAGTCAACTAAAGCGAACAGGATTAGGCTCGAAGAAAGAAGAAATGCCAATGATTGGAAATTATCCTCCAACCATTGGCATCTGTATTCCAAATCGTGTAATAAGTTACTTCACAACTTTCAGGGTTCCTTGCATCGTATAGAAATGTCCTGGCACAGTACATACATAGGTATATTCACCTGGCTCTGTAGGAGCGATAAAGTAAATCGTATCTGAAGTACTTGGCTGCAAAAGAATGGTATGTGCAATGACATTTTTACTGTTTGGAATGTAATTTTTTTGTTGACCTTCCAATCCTAGCTTCATCGCCAATTCTCCCACTTCAATTGCGGTTCCTGGCATTACTACCACAAAATTGTGAAGCATATCATCCACATTGTTAAATACCACTTTCACCTTACTCCCCGCCTTAACTTCAAGTTGCATCGGATCATATTTCAAGCCTGGTTTTGTACCTATGTTTAGCATAAAATCAACTTTCCCATTCCAACTTGCCGGCATAGTTGTTTGTCTCTTAGCCAGTTTGACCGGGGTTTGTTCAGCGGTAGCTAATTTTTTCTTAACAGCTGACGATGCCGCCTCAGCTTTTTGTTTGGCTTGTGCAAGACTATCCGCCTGAGAGTTCATCATTGCTTCATGATCAGGGCCAGGGCTGAACTGAGACACATCCACTTTATCACCTAAGGGAAGATTATTCAAGGTATAATAACCTACATTATGAAGGAGCGGCTTTCCCTTGGTAGACTTTACTCCTTCAGCTGTGATTTCATGAATATAGCCTAATCGAAGGCTATCTACGACCAGTCTGGCTTTCATTCCATCTTCAGATACTACAATTCCCTGGATGGGATTTACTTTATTATTGATAACAGGGCTCCCGTAAATCGCCTGGTATTTGTAAGTGAAACCAGTGACTTTGTAATTGTTGGGATCCGCCGCCAGTTCTTTGTTCACAGGTTCAGTAAATTCAATCTCAAATCCGTCTGGCTTTGCTTTGATGGTTTTCATTTCAAAAGGCAATCTCCCAGTCCATACCAATCTCTGTAGGCTAAACAATTCCACCCCTGTAGATGACCATCCTCGGCTTGTCATTCCGACATACATCGCGTCATCATTGCCCCAAACCATCCTCAATATTCCAGAAGAAAAACCCTCTCTAAATGGGAAAACCACACCTTGATAGACGTCATTTACTTTCTCAAAATCCACTCTCATGATTTTACTTTGACCCTGATCTCCTACAAATACCTGATTTGCAAATGGACCAAAACCACCTTTAGTATCATCATTCAGAAATCCTGAAGTAGAGATTCCCAGAATTCCGTGAGGCAACCAAACTGCCGGAGCTTTAAGTCCCGGTACTCGTTGAGCTACATCATAAAATGGCTCTCCAGTATTTGGAATATCTTCTTTGTGCAACTTTACAGGAGAACCAGGCAGATCTGACCAAGCTAAGCTTTCTGCATTTCCAAGAAAATCTCCTCTTTCCACATGCGATATTCTTCCTGAACCGACCCAATCGCCTTGATTTTCAGTGTAAAAGAAATCTCCTTCAGCATTAAGACCATATCCTGCAGGTGATCTCATACCAGCTGCAAATGGAATAACACTGCCCTCAGGTGTAATTTCCAAGGTCCAGCCTCTCCAAGGAACTAAGCTCACACCATGACCCAGACTATTACTCCAACCCACATTCAGAGTCACCAGCATATTCCCATTAGGAAGGAAAGTAGGCCCATAAGAATATTCATGATAGTTGCCAGAGAGCGGCCAAGAAGCGATTTTCTTATATTCCTCAGCAATACCATCTCCATCGGTATCCGTCAGTTTGGTCAATTCACTTCTCTGGGTGACATAAATGTCCCCGTCTTTGTAAGCCAACCCTAATGCTTCATGAAGTCCGTGGGCAAACAGTTTGTAAGTTGGCTCCATATCTCCTGAACTCTCGGGATTGGATACTATCCAAACTTCACCACGTCTGGTACAAACAGCCAGGCTTCCATCCGGAAGAGTAGCCATACCTCCTACTTCTAAAATCACATCCTCTGGAACAGGTAAAGAAATGATCTTATAATAATCGCTTTCCTTAGCTGGAATTTCAGCCTGCTGACCAAATAGATAACTTTGAGTTAGCAGAATAAAGGATACCGCTAACGTAAGTCGTTTAGTTATATTTTTCATATTGAATTTCATCCTAATTTCTAATTACCAAATCAAAGAATACTTAATCAATCCACTAGAACCTTTACCGTTAATAGGCAGAAGCATGTCTGTGTTTCCGTCTTTACCCTGACGGATCAGAGGAGATTCTTTGCCCATTAGCTCTATATAGTAGGATTTGCCTGCTATTGCATATAATCCATTGGGGAGTTTCTCAATAGAAGATCCGGATGCAACCATAATCCATGCGTTTTCTGGCTGATCCATTGGATTAGTTTGGATGATGTGTGTCAACTTTTTCCCTGCTTGGGCAACTTCAAAAGTTTCATTGATCATTTTCCCTTTTATAGTATAATGGATAATTGGCTCTCCATTCTTTTTCAAGGTATAGCCTTCATAAGTAAAGGTGGAATCAGCCATCTGCCATGGTGAATCTTTGTCAGCAAGTAGTGCGACAGTGGGTTTCCCACTAAGCTCTATTACATCTCCTATTGGGATCATAAGCTGAGTTTCTCCCCGTCCATACCACATTGGAGTGGTATCTACAAACTTTCCTCTCCATACTGCCAGCAGCTCACCAGAACTCAAATCAACCACATAATTGACTCCGGAAGGTTCTCCGACCGCCATAGTATGTGTGCGCTTTTCTTCTTTGTGAATTAAAAACCCACGTTGAGTTTGAGCTTCACCCCTCACTTTTACTTCAATTTTTCCTGCGAAATCTGGCGCTCGCAAAGGTTCATTTAGAGTAATTTGTCCTACTCCCTCTGCCTCTACCTTCAACTTGATGTCGTTTTGTCTTGCATACCAGAGATTGTAACTTTTATAATAAACTAGTTTGAACTGATGGGAACCTGCAGAAAGCTGAATAGAATTTGCAAGTTGATTTTCTCCATCCTCCAGTTTGATGACCTCCTTTCCGTCTATTGATAAGGTGCCTTCGCCATTTACTACTCCTTGCAAACGTTCTGCTGGAATCCAGCTTAAATTCAGACTGAAAAAATAGGTTTCAGAATGAGGCACATTTAATTCACCTTCTATGATACCTGCAAATTCATTGTTGCTAGACGGCGCTAAATGGGCTAATACGTCTATTTCCATTTCCCCTGCCGGCTTGGCTGACCCAAAATCATTCATAGACTTTATGCTATCATAAGAGGTAAGTCTCATTCCATCCAAGAGCACTTTTTCTGCTCCAAAAGACTTGTAAAGAATATTTCGTACTGCTAGCGCGCCACTCTCATTATTGAAAACTAAAGGGCCTATAGCAGCTTCTTTCTCTCCAATTGCATTTTGAGTAGGACCAGTCAACTCAATGTTATTTTGGACAAGTACATCATTTAAATAAACTGCCAAGAATTTTGCATTCTGAATTTTGTTGCCTTGAGCATCAAATCTAGGAGCTCTGAAATTAACTCGTAGCTGCTGCCAGAGTCCTGGTGCCCTGCTGACATTCAATAAAGGCGGGTGACCTTGAAATCCTTTTCTTCCTTCCACTCTGGAGTCGTCCCAACGCTGGGAAACTGCTCCTGCAGCCGTGAAATTTGGATCTTGATCAACCCAACTATCAGAAAGTTGAATTCCATAGTTACCCTGAAAATAAATACTACCAATACTTCCTTCTGAAACCATATAATCAAGAGTCAATTCTATATCTCCATGATCCATAGTTGACACTAGCGGAAGACTTTCAGCTTTTTGGGGAACCCCCAACAGTATGCCTCCTCCTTTTTTGGTTTCTAATTTATCCCCTGTAATAGGAATATAAAGTTCTTTAACTGTGAACCAGTTGCCACTGGCAGATTTGAATTGAGTTAGATCATTCAACATTAAGGGCTGTTTTGGGATCGAACTTTCTTGTGCATGCAATGAAGATGCAGACAGCATCAAGAAGCAAGCAATTGAAGTAAAGGTGAGTTTCATTTAAGATAAATAAGTTTTGCCGTTTCTAAAGGTAGTATAATGTATGAAAAAAGAAAAAATTGAATAATATCTATACTGAGCTGTATTATTTTATACTATAAAATAAAAAAGCAGGAGAAAATCTCCTGCTCTTTATTTGAAAACTAAACCAACTATTATTTAACTACCACAATGAATTCAAAAATAATACTTTTATGAAGAAATCAAAACACCAAATAAAAATTTGTTTGATTTATTTTTTAACTGGGAAATTACCTCGTTTAAATGCAATTCCCAATGCTAAACCTTGGCTAAACTGAATTTTAAGGTCTTGATCAAGATCATAAATCATCAAACTAGTCAAACTCACGTTGACCAAATTAGAAACTTTAGCACTCAACCCAAAATCTAATCTGTGATCAATAGATTTAAATGAGAGCGTCTCATAGTTTGCAAACATCTGATAGCGAACCATTAAAGATAAATTTTCAGAGAGTTTCTTGTTATAATCTGCCATTAAACTGAATGCTAACCATTCAGTCCTAACGGTTTCACCAATTTCAACTCCATAATTATTTGGCACGTTTTCTGAAATATTCCTGTCAGTCACAAAAGTCCATCTTGGTGAGAATGGAGAAATACGAAGGCTGAACCCATCATTTGGCTTAAATTCCACACCGATTGAAGAGGTCAGATAAGCTGGATTCAAAAATTTAGAAATTAACAGTTTGTCTGCCCCTTCTGGAAACTGATACCCAGGAGCAAATTGTGAAAGAAAGTTTAAGGCAACGAAGTAATTCCACTTATCGTTGATTTTGTAACCTACTTTGCTATCCAAGAAAATCCGATCATTTGATTTTCTTCCTTCTTCGTCTTTATTTTTGACCATTCCATAAATAAAATCCATCGTATTATCCCAAGACCATTTGTCTTTGGTATAATTGGCTCTTCCATTGAGGTAAATTCCTAGGGCTAAAGAATTCACGCCACCACCCTGCCAGTTGCCAGAGAAAGAGGCTTGATTTAAATTTAATCCGCCTCCGATTTCTTTCAGCCAGTAGCTAGTATCTTGGGGCATCAATGGCTCTTCATTTTGGGCAAATAATTGATCACTAAATAAAATAAAGAGGAGAACTGTGAAAATTCTTTTCATAATCATAGAAGTTAAACTAATTAATATTATTAATGTACGGCAAATATGGAAAATGACTTGGAGAATGAATTGATAATTCGTGATTATTTGGCGAGACAACGTACAACCTTGTCTAATAGCCGCACTTTATTGTCTTTTATCCGTACCTCTCTGTATTTTTTGGTATCTGGAACGGCCCTGTTTGAAGTGAGAGAATTAAGACACGTTAGGGAACTTGGGTATTTGGCATTTGGATTGAGTTTCGTATTCCTTGTGGTAGGAATTGCGAACTATTTCAAGATTAGGATCAGGCTCAAAAAAAACATTTACAACAAAATGTAACGTATGACATATGAAATAGGCACGGTATTTTTTATTATCGGAGTTGCCATCGTTCTATTCTTTACCGAAAAATTCACCATTGATACAGTCTCCATTGGAGTCATGTCCGCCTTCTTACTCACAGGAATATTAGATGTAGAGGAAGGACTTTCAGGATTTTCTAACTCCGCCACTGTTACAGTTGGATCCATGTTTGTTATTTCGGCAGCCATTTTTAACACCGGTATGCTCGACAGCTTCACTCACAAGCTTGGTAAGGAAGCCAAAAATGGAAGCACGTATTTAATTCTAACTATTATGCTCTCCGCTGGATTCTTATCCGCTTTTATAAGTGATACAGCTGTGGTTGCTTTATTGATGCCGGCAGTCATTCGTCTGCATAAAACTCATCAAATCCCACCATCCAAACTTTTGATGCCTCTTTCCTTTGGTGCATTAATGGGCGGTGTGTGCACATTATTAGGAACCAGCACTAATATCTTGGTTTCTGGAATTGTTGAAAAAGCAGGGTTACCAGCTATCGGTATATTTGAAATGAGTCTGATGGGTATCGTATTTTTTGCCACCGGACTGGTATACATGCTAACTATTGGTCAGTGGCTGACGCCAAAAAGAGATCCTAAGACCGGCCTTGCAGATAGTATCGATCTGGGAAATTATATTACAGAATTCGTTATCCTTGAAAATTTCGAACAGCTGGACGAACCTATTTTTAAACAAAATGTATTTTCTAAACTTCAGATGGAGCCTCTTCAAATTATTCGCTCTGATGGTAGAAAAATTAGAGTATATCCGAATACTTCGATTCAGGAAGGTGATTTGATTAGGATCAGCTGCGAAAAAGAATCTCTAGAAAAAATAAAGAGTACGGTCGGGATACAATTAAAAGCAGATCTTAAATGGAATGAAGAAAATGTATTTAGAGAAGAAGAGCACCTTTACGAAGCATTAGTTACTCCTAATTCTTTTCTTATTAACAATAGCATAAAATCACTGAATTTCAGAAAGATATTTGATCAGGTATTAGTAATCGGAATTAGACAACGATCAGGTCTTTTGAACGCTCTTATTTCCAAGACTAAACTTAATCCAGGCGATATTTTATTGCTAAAAGCCACAGAAGATTCTATCCAAAACGTGGAAAACTCTGAAGACTTACTTTTAATTTCGGAAAGCAAGAGCAGATCTATCAATAAAACTAAAAGTATTCTAACACTAGTGGTGTTAGTTACAGTCATTGGACTTTCTACCCTAGGTATTCTTCCAATTGTAGTGAGTGCAGTTTCTGGAGCTATAGTTTTGATTATGCTCCGGGCGCTTACTGCAGAACAAGCCTACAAAGCGATTGATTGGAAAGTAATTTTGATGCTAGCCGGTGTTTTATCAATGGGGATGGCGTTGGAGAAAACAGGTGGTTCTGAACTTATCGGTAATTCAATTGTCAACAGTTTGGGGCAATTTGGACCCCGGGTGGTTATGAGTGCCTTATTTTTCATCACATTTATGATGACAAATGTCATGTCTAATAACGCTACTGCTGCGCTTCTTGCTCCGATCGCGATTAGTATTGCTGTAGCTTTGAATGTAGAACCTCGACCTATGATAATGGCAGTGACTTTCGCCGCCAGTTTAAGTTTTATGACTCCTATGGGATATCAAACCAATACGATGATTTACACTCCAGGAAATTATCGATTTAGAGATTATTTAAAAATAGGAACTCCACTCAATCTCTTGCTATGGATAGTAGCTACTTTCGCTATTCCGTATTTCTTTCCTTTTTAAAGTCAGAAAGAAAACACAAAAGTATAAGTTAAAATCATTCAAAATAACCTATTAACGATCCCTTTATCCTATGAGAGCATTAAGTTTTATACTGATTTTTGTTGGTGCTGTTATGTTGTTTAGCAACAGCTTTAGCTTTATTACTAAAGAGAAAATAATAGATGCAGGTCCTATTCATATCAGTGCTGATAAAAAACGAGAGGTCAATTGGCCAACCTACGCCGGAGGTATTGTAATGGCTGTAGGTGTGATATTATTAATTGTTCCAAAAAAGAAAAGGTAAGAATAACATTATAATTCACTTTAAAAATAGGCGGTTAATCAATTGAAAATCAATAGATCAATTTTACTTATCTTAAAAAAAAGTCCCACATCAAATTTCTGATTGATGTGGGACTTTTTTCTGGAATTTATCTAATGCTTATCTACTAGCTCCACCTGCATTACTTCTTCTTCGGTCACATCAAAGAATTCTTTATGCACATTAAAAATAGGTTCATCTCCAACAGGTTTCTTTGCAAGGTAAGTACCATCTTCTTCCATCTTGTAAGAATTGACATTATCTCTTAAGTTATATGAAATAATATTCATCAACTGTTTCTCAAGTAATGGCGATTCCACCTTGAAAAGAGCCTCCAGTCTTTTGTCAAAACTTCTCACCATCATGTCCGCACTACCGGCGTAGGTTCTGGTTTCGCCATTATTGTGAAAATGATAAATGCGGGAATGTTCTAAAAACTCACCCACTATAGAATAAACCTCAATATTTTCACTCAAACCCTTTCTTCCTGGTCTTAGGCAGCAAATCCCCCTGATGACTAATTTGATCGTCACGCCACTTTGGGAAGCGCGATAAAGTGCATAGATTATCTCAGTATCTTCTAAGGAATTCACTTTAATAAAAACTCCACTTGCTAAGCCATTCCTTGCATTTTCGGCTTCTTTTTCTATGTATTCAATGAGTTGATTCCTCATGTCGTGAGGAGCTGTAATCAGATTCTTATAATGAGCGGGCATGGAGTGACCTGTGATAACATTGAAAAATTCAGATACATCATTGGCAATCACTTCGTTGGTAGTGATCAGCCCAATATCTGTGTACAGTCTTGCCGTATCCTCATTATAATTACCAGATCCCAAATGTACAAAACGAGTAATCTCGCCTCCATCACGTTTCACAATTAAAAGCAGCTTGGTGTGGGTCTTCAAATGTGAAATTCCATAAATAACAAAACATCCGGCTTTCTGTAATTTTTTAGCTTCGCGAATGTTGTTTTCCTCATCAAATCTGGCTTTGACCTCAAACAAAACCGACACATGTTTCCCATTTTCTGCAGCTTTCAAAAGTGCTTTAGTGATCCGGCTATCTTTGGCAAGTCGGTAAATTGTCATCTTAATTGCCATCACATCAGGATCTTCCGAAGCCGTCTCAATGAGATCTAAAATCGGCTCAATATTATTATAAGGGTGATGCAAAAGAATATCCTTAGTCTTAAGAGTTTCTAAAATATCTGCAACCCCCTCTTCTGGGTAACTCAATGGCTTTACTGGTTGTGGCATGTGAGTCAACCGCTCTCTAAATAGTTTATTCCCCACGATCTGCCAAAAACTACTAAAATCAAGAAGGCTGTCTTTTTTGATGAGGAAAACAGAATCCATTCTTAGTTTCCATCTTTCCAACAAGGAATTCATCATCCATTTACTATATCCCTCTTCAATCTCTATTCGAACTACCCTTCCTGTCTTTCGCTCCATTAACTTTCGCTTAACTTCTTCTAAGAAATTAGCATCCATATCCTCACTTTCCTCCAACGTGAAATCGCCGTTTCTGGTAATTCTAAACAGACTTATCCCCTCTATCTCTACATTTCTGAATAGGGTGACAATATTCTCCCGTATTACTTCTTCGATAGGAATCAGCAGAAGAGTATTTTCACGTTCGATCTCAAAATATCTGGGAATATTAGCAGGAATTTGAACGAAGCTCATCTTGCGCATATCCTTACGCTCGCCAGGACTATTAGTCACCACTCCAAATATCAGAAGCTTGTTCATCAAAGTTGGAAATGTTCTGTATCCATCATATACCATCGGAGTGAGCATAGGATAAATAGCTTTCATAAAATACTCCTGAACCTTTTCTTTCTCTAATTCTGTCAGTTTGGAAGTATTGCAAAGCAAGACACCTTCTTCTTGAAGCTCCGGCATGATCACCTGAGTAAAATGCTGATGCTGATGCGAATGAAAAATTTGACTCTCAGTCATCAGCGTAGATTTGAAGGGCTCTTCCCTCAAACCCGAATAGTCTATGCGCTCTTTATCGTAGTCTAAATAATTATAAAGAGATCCTACACGAATCATAAAGAACTCATCCAAGTTAGACGCAGTAATCGCTAAAAATTTTAGTTTTTCAAAAACCGAGCGCTTTTCTTTTTTAGCCTGATCCAGCACTCTTTCATTAAATTTCAACCAACTTAAATCTCTGGAAATCAGATCACTTTGTTGGATAATAGAATTATGTTTTTCAGCAACTGCCAATTTCATATCGCTCAACTATTAATTTGGAAACTAAATATAAATAGGAAACCTGCATATTAAGGAAATCCGTTTAAAAAAATAAAAAGGGGCTTTTAAGCCCCTTTTTATGAATTAAGAATCGATCTTGGCATACTTAGCGTTTTTCTCAATAAACTCTCTCCGTGGGGCGACTTCATCTCCCATCAGTACACTGAAGAGATGATCTGCTGCGGCAGCAGATTCTATGTTCACTTGTTTTATTGTCCTGACTTCAGGATCCATAGTGGTGGTCCAAAGCTGCTCAGGGTTCATTTCACCTAGACCCTTATATCTCTGAATTCCTACACTCTCTATTTTGCCGTCTTTGGCCATTTCTTCAGTTAAGATTTTTCTTTCTTCTTCTGTCCAGCAATATCTTTCGTCCTTGCCTCTTTTCAATAAGTAAAGTGGTGGAAGAGCAATATATAGATAGCCGTTTTCGATCAAAGCCCTCATGTACCTAAAAAACAAAGTCAAAATTAAGGTACGAATGTGAGATCCGTCAATGTCAGCATCAGTCATGATGATGATTTTATGGTATCTAAGTTTACTTAGATCTAATTCTTTATCATCATTTACTGTACCGATTTTTACTCCCAGAGCAGTAAGGATATTCTTGATCTCCTCATTATCGTAGATTTTATGCTCGTGAGCTTTTTCCACATTAAGAATTTTTCCTTTCAGTGGTAGGATGGCCTGAAATTCACGGTCACGTCCTTGCTTTGCAGATCCTCCTGCAGAGTCCCCTTCCACTAAGTATAATTCGCAGACGGTGGGATCACTATTCGCACAATCAGCTAATTTTCCCGGAAGACCTCCGCCACCAAGAATATTCTTTCGCTGCACCATTTCACGTGCTTTTCTAGCTGCGTGTCTCGCTTGCGCTGCCAAAATTACTTTCCCAACAATGGTTTTTGCTTCCTTAGGATGCTCTTCCAGCCAAGACTGTAAGGCTTCCGAGACGGCACTGTCTACAGCACCAACTACCTCAGAGTTACCTAATTTAGCTTTGGTCTGTCCTTCAAACTGTGGTTCCTGAACTTTTACTGAAATAACCGCAGTAAGACCTTCACGGAAATCATCTCCGCTTACTTCCAACTTCAGCTTGTCGAGCATTCCGGATTTGTCAGCGTAAGATTTCAAGGTTCTAGTGAGTGCTCTTCTAAAACCCGAAACGTGACTTCCTCCTTCGTAGGTGTTAATTGTATTTACATAAGAAACTACGTTCTCAGAATACGAAGTGTTATAGTTCATGGCTACCTGCACTGGCACGCCATTTTTTTCTGTATCTATAGATATCGGACTATCAATTATTTTCTCACGACTAACGTCAAGATATTGAACGAATTCTACCAATCCACCTTCTGAGTAAAACTCGTCAGATTTTACGGAACCATCATCTTCTGTTTCCCTAAGGTCAGTCAATACTATTCTAATCCCGGCATTCAAAAACGACATTTCACGAAGCCTAGTGGCGATCGTTTCGTATTTGAATTCTGTAATAGCGAAAATAGTAGTATCAGGCTTAAAGTGAATGGTAGTTCCCCGACGATCCGTCGTTCCAACTTGTCTGGCGGCATACTGAGGCGCACCGATTTTAAATTCCTGCTCGGTGATCACGCCATTTCTATACACAGTAGCTTTCAAATCTTCAGAAAGCGCGTTGACACAGGAAACACCCACACCGTGCAATCCACCGGAAACCTTATAGGTATCCTTATCGAATTTGCCACCCGCGTGGAGTACAGTCAATACAACTTCCAAAGCAGATTTCTGCTCCTTTTCGTGCAATTCAGTAGGAATTCCTCGACCGTTATCTTCGACAGTTACTGAATTATCTAAATTTACGGTGACATTGATGGTATCGCAATGCCCTGCAAGCGCCTCATCTATAGAGTTATCTACTACTTCCCAGATTAAGTGATGGAGCCCTCTGACCCCGATATCACCGATATACATGGCAGGTCTCTTACGAACCGCTTCTAGACCTTCTAATACCTGTATGTTACTGGCACCGTAATCTGCTGGATTCTTAGCTTTTTCTTCACTCATATGTTTTGGAGAAAACCCTCAAATTGGGTCTTAAAGGGTGATTTTATGTTCTTTTTTAGATGTGGCAAGATAGGTAAAAAAAGTGACTGAATCGATACATTTTACATCCTTTGAAACTTAGGGTTGAAAATTCGCAATCAATAAAATTCTTCATAGTTGGTATATTTTTCATTTCTATACTGTTTCAACTCATTGAAACCTATTCATACGCTACCAAAGCCATACTCCTTCAGATTTTCGTTTAATGTTATTTATTTATATTTAAACAAAACTTATCCTTTTTTACTTGTCTTTTTATAAAATTCAACTAATTAATCAATATAAAAATTATGAACTACACCTTAACTGCGGATCTAACTGGATTAGATCGGATCACCAATTCAGATCCAGTAGCTATAACCTTCTTTATAGGTTATATGGCAATGTTGGCTTCATCTGTTTTCTTTTTTGTAGAGCGAGGCTCTGTAGATGGAAAATGGAAGCTTTCTCTCTTAGTCTCAGGTCTCATTACGGGTATTGCCGCGGTGCATTACTATTACATGAGAGATTTCTATTTGCAAACAGGAACAAGTCCAACAGCTTTCAGATATGTGGACTGGACACTGACAGTACCTTTAATGTGCGTTGAGTTTTATCTTCTTACAAAACCATTTGGCGCTAAAGGAGGAACTCTATTTAAGTTAATCGTAGCTGCACTATTTATGTTAATTACAGGATATATCGGTGAAACCTCTGGGTTAGACAGCAATATCCTGTGGGGCGTACTATCCACTCTGGGTTACTTATATATTGTTTATGAGGTTTTTGCTGGAGATATAGCAAAACTTTCAAAAGGCTCCAATAGCCCAGCCCTAAACCAGGCTATGTTCTTGTTAAAGATCTTCATAACATTAGGATGGTCAATTTATCCAATTGGGTATATGGTACTTCCAGGCAACTTGCTTTCCGGGGCATTCGAAGTAAGCTCCATAGATCTCTTTTACAATATTGCTGACGCAATAAATAAGATTGGTTTTGGTTTGGTAATTTATTCAGTAGCAATAGCTGAATCTTCTAAGACTTCACGAGCCTAATGATATGATGAGCTATCTCTTGTATATTTTGTACCAGAGATAGCTTTTTGATTTTATGGAAAGATACGACTACATTTTTGCTGGTGCTGGTTGCGCTGCGTTGAGCTTGGTTTTCCATCTAAATCGAAGCGTCCTCCGCACCAAAAGGATATTACTTATTGACCCATTGATCAATCAAGTTCCAACTAAAACTTGGTGCTATTGGGCAGAAAAGCCCTTACTTATTCATCCGAAAAATTCTAACCATTCTTGGAACACCTTAAACTTAAAAATAGAGGGTAATTTATATCGTAAGTACTTGGGCAACTTGCGTTACTTCCACATTAATTCTAAAGATTTTTACAGTTTTGTTTTAGAAGAGTTGAAAAAATCAGACACCATTTTCTTCAAGGAAGCTACCATAAACGAAATTAGTGAGAATAATTCTAGTGGAGTAGTGACCACCCTTGAAGGTGATCAATACTTCGGAGGCACGATATTCGATTCAAGATTTATACCTTCTAAATTAGTAGCCCAACCTTATCTAAAGCAAGTATTTGCAGGTTGGACAGTTGAAACTATTGAACCACTATTTGATCCAACTATATTTACGTTAATGGATATTCAAAAAAACTCAGAATCTCAATTTGAGTTCTTGTACATCCTTCCTTTTTCTCCAACAAGTGCGCTGATTGAGGTGACTGTCTATTCTCAAGAGAATATAGACAATGAAATTCTTGAAAAAAAATTGAAAAAATACCTCACTAAGTATTTGAAAACTAACGAATACAAAGTTTCCTTTCAAGAAATAGGAGTCATCCCAATGACCAATAAGAGACTACACACCAAACCTTCAAGCCGTATTTTTCCTATCGGAACTGCAGCGGGTTGGACCAAAGCTTCAAGTGGTTACACTTTTCAAAGGATCCAAGAGAATTCAAGTAGAATTGTAAGCAATATTGAAAAAGGACTTCCACCATTGAAAGGAATAAATAGGAAGGCTAGATATGAATTTTATGACAATATCTTATTGAACATAGCAATTAAATGGCCCGAGAAACTATCTGCTTTGTTTGCTGATCTTTTTCAAAAAAATCCACCTGAAAGGGTTTTGATGTTTTTAAGTGAAGAAACGTCCCTACTGGATGAAATAAAATTATTAGGAAAATTGAATTACGCTATTTTCATAAAGAGCCTGCTGAAATATGAATCGCATTGAGCTCCTTTCTAAACTAGGAGGCCTTGGCCTTTGCGTACTTTTTATTTTCTTGCCAAAAGACTTTCAAACTTTCGAGTATATTTTCTTTACCCTCCTACTGATCCTAGTAGGAATTCCGCATGGTGCAATTGATCATCTTACTTCAGATCCTGAGATCAACAAAAAAGGATTACTTAGATTTTTATTTCTATACATTTCTCTGATTGCTATCTATTTACTAGGGTGGATTTACTTTCCGGTATTGGCTTTGTTGGCATTCATTGCGATGTCTGCCTATCATTTTGGACAAACACATTTTATCAACAGGCACGTTAGAAACAAATTTAAAGTTCTTCTTTACTCTTCAAGAGGTCTTTACTTTTTACTCGTGATCTTGGCTGGAGATTTAGCACTTACCAGAACAATTCTGAAACCTCTAGTAAATCTACCTGATGTAAATCCTTTATTTATTATTCCTGCTTTTTTCATAGCTACTGTGGTAATTCAATGGTTTTCTAAAGTACCGTATAGTAGTTCTGATCTGTTTGAGATGATCATATTAGGTCCAATCTTATTTTTAAGCCCTTTAATGATTAGTTTTATTGTCTATTTCGGTTTGTGGCATGCACTTCCCAGTATGGTCTCAGAGTATCAATTTTTAAAAAGATATTCAGCATATAATACCTTTAAGAAATTCAGCAAGCATCTACTACCATTTTCGATGATAAGCATCGTAGGGATAGCTATTATTCTGATTGTGGGAATTAATTATCTTGAAATAAGCGAATTGATTTTAGTTTTCTTCATTTTGATTTCTTTGATATCCTTTCCACACATCCTGTATATGGATAGATTTTGGAAAAAAATAACTAAAATTGACCCGTGCTGATCATCACCAAGGTACAAGCATCCAAAACCTCAATACCCTTGGCTTTTGCTTTTTGAAGAAATAAAGGATTTTCAGTTCCAGGATTGAAAATAATTCTTTTGGGATTAAGACTGATTAAATAATCAGTCCACTCCTCTTGGTTTCCAGTTCCTATATAAAGAGTAATTGTGTGAATATTTTTCAATTCAGGTTTCAATCGGAGATCAATAATTTTCTCTCCAAAAATCTCACCAGATTTAATCCCTATGGGAATGAAAGGAATACCTGCACCAACTAATCTACCTGCTGCAAAATACGCATACCTAGATTGGTTAGTTGTAGCCCCTACAATCAACGTAAGCTTATCAGACATCTTCAGTAGTTTTAAATACCTTATCCCGTTCGAAAGTGTCCATATGTCTATGCTTTTTGGTTTCGTAGATATCAGCTAGTGTGATCAAAATCCCAGTTTCTTCGACTTCCCCAAACTCATCATTCAATGCTGTGCCAAAGGTCATCATGGTAGGCGACAGATTCATATAGGTGTTGATTAAAGGCGGAACATTCTCACCATAAGTTCGAATTCTCCCATTAAGCAACTTGTAGCCTTCTTTGTAATCCAAGTCTTTAAATGGATTCCCTGCTTTTGGTAGACTTGTCTCATAGCCAAGCTTCAACTCTTCTTTAGGGCTTACTAACTTTTTATGATCTGGAAAAAAATGAGTCATAAACATAAGCAGCAAATCTCTCGCTTCTCTGTTGAAATGGGGATACATCGTCACCTTTCCGAATAAATACTTCACATCTGAATTCATAAGCACAACTGCCCCAAGTCCGTCCCAAAGATTATCCAAGCTAAAAATGCCCTTTCTATTGTCAAAGGCCGGTTGATATTTTGGCTGCACAAAAGATCTTCCCAGTTCAATTGTAAATGGGATGTAATCATTCACAAATTCGTCTGAAAAATCAAATAAGTGTGTGGTGGAGAGATTCAAACTACCATCTGGCATGATTGCTTTCTTACATTTGATCAGACGATACCCTGCGACGATCTCTTCATCTTCGGGATTCCATGTAATCAATTGGTCGTAGCAATTTTCACAGGTATCATTCTCATCCAAATCTAACTGAAGACCAGTCCCACCACCCGCAGCTCGAAAGGTCAATTCGCGTAGTCTTCCTATTTCACGAACTACATTGGGCGAATTATGCTGGTTTATGAGATAAACCATATTGTTGCCATTATTAGTATATCGTAAAAAACGAGCCTCGGTCAACTCCAATTTTAATATCGCCGTATGGACTGCAGGAATAATTTCTTGCACTTTATTCATTCTTTTTTCCAAGTTCATAAACTAATTCCTTCAAAGTATCCGCCCACTGACCATCAGTTTTGGAGGAATCTAGACTTTGATAGGAAAACTTTTCCCCTATGGTGATGACCACTTTTTGTCCTTGTTGTTTATAGAGTTCATCGGCCAAATAAAACATTTCAATATTTGCCTTCACTCCTATTTTCTTTCTCCAAAATGCCAAATTGTAGAAAAATTTTGAATTCTTACCGCCAATAAAGCAAGGGAGTATGTCTTTTTTGAATTTTTTCGCCTTTGTAATAAAGCTTTTTTTCCATTGTAAATCACGAATATCATCCTGATCTTTTCTCGAGACTAATCCTGCCGGAAATATCATCATTGCAAAGTTTCCTTCATACGCTTTATCCATTGACATCATCACTTCAGTTGAGTTTTTGCCGTGTTTATTAATAGGAATAAACAAAGGCTGGAAATTTTCAAACTGCATCAAAAGATCATTTACCAAAAATCTGATATCGGGCCTGATTTTCCCCACCGCATTGATAAGAGCGATTCCGTCAATTCCTCCTAATGGATGATTTGCAGCAATAATTACACCTTTGTCTATCGGTATATTTTCTCCACCCACCAATTGTACGTCTATTTCTAATTCTCTGATCAGTCCATCCACGAACTCTAACCCGTGAAGCTCCCCTACCTTGTTCATCACCACATTCATCCAATCTTCATGTGCGACGTGCTTTATATACGCTAATACAAAACCCGGCATCCATTTCAAAAGCGCCGGATTTTTGGAAGCTATTGCTTTCTCTATATCTATATATTTTTTTGCCATTTTAAAAATAGAATCTGAATCTGGACGATCAATTGGATAATTTTGGGTGATTTTTGAAAGTCAAATAAAGCTAAAAATACAAAAAAACTGCTTTGTATAGGGATTACCTCCCTACCAAACCACTACTTGACTGATAACCAATTAAATATTTTAGACTTCTCTTATTCAGCACGTCTAAACTCTTGAAAAATAAGGTTGACCTATATCAAAAAAGCGGCATCATAAGAGTTTCTGTTTTTTAAACTTGAATACAATGCACTATTCCTACTTTACCTGAGGCTTACTTTATAATTTCCTACTTTTGTATTTTCAAAAAATATCTGAAATGACTGAAACAATCTTATCACTTTGCCCAGGTGTGTGGCAGGATTATGAATTAATAGATACTGGCGGATTTGAGAAATTAGAACGCTTTGGTGAATACATTATCAGTAGGCCAGAACCTCAGGCAATTTGGGACAAAAGTCTCCCTGAAAGTGACTGGCGAAAGATGGCCCATGCACATTTTGCAAAAGAAAAAAACAATCCTGAAAAAGGCCAATGGGAACAATTGAAGAAAATGCCTCATAACTGGACTGTAGGCTACAACAACGGGATTGGCTTAGATCTCAAATTGAATTTAGCCCAAACTTCATTCAAGCATATAGGATTATTTCCGGAGCAAGCTGTAAACTGGGATTATCTCTATCACACTATTAAAAAGTCACCTGTTAAAGCACCTAAAGTATTAAATCTTTTTGCTTATACAGGAGCTGCGAGCGTTGCGGCAAGAGCTGCAGGAGCAGATGTGACGCACTTAGACTCGGTGAAGCAAGTGGTCACCTGGTCAAGGCATAACATGGAATCATCCGGTCAGTCTGATATCAGATGGATGGTGGACGATGCAATGAAATTCATTAAGCGTGAAGCCAGAAGAGGAAATAAATACAACGGAATAATCCTTGACCCTCCAGCGTATGGCAGAGGTCCGGAAGGAGAAAAATGGGTACTGGAAGAGCAGATCAACGAAATGTTGAAAATCTGTGCGGAACTTCTTGAAGAAGAAAATCACTTTCTCTTATTAAACATGTATTCACTAAGCTTTTCTTCACTAATCGCTGCCAATCTCATTCACGGCAACTTTAAAAATGTGAAGAATGCGGAGCACGGTGAACTCTACCTCCAAGACAATTACCAAAAAAAATTACCCTTAGGGATCTTCTTCCGATTCTCAAGTTTCTAATTAAACAGTCACTATGAACAACCGACAACTTTTTTTGCAGCATCTGGCTCAGACCACAGATTTTCCACTTTTGATAGAAATAGAAAAAGCTGAAGGCATCTATCTATATGGGGCAACTGGAGAAAAGTACATCGACCTAATTTCAGGAATTGGGGTCAGCAATGTAGGTCACAGGCACCCAAAAGTGTTGGCAGCTGTTCATGAGCAGTTGGATAAATACTTGCACCTAATGGTGTATGGCGAATATGTCCAAAGTCCACAAGCTCAATTGGCAAAGGCACTTTGTGCAACACTTCCTGATCATTTAGACAATGTTTACCTGGTTAACAGCGGTTCAGAAGCAGTGGAAGGAGCACTGAAGCTAGCCAAAAGATACACGGGAAAGCCCAAGATTATTTCTTGCAAAGATGCCTATCACGGAAGTTCCCAAGGAGCATTGAGTGTTGGTGGAAATGAAATTTTTAAAAGAGCTTATCGGCCTTTGTTGCCCGGAATATCCCATATCAATCATGGAAGCATGGAAGATTTGCAGTTGATTGATCATGATACTGCGGCTATTCTGCTGGAAACTGTCCAAGGGGAGGCAGGAATTAGAACGGCAGAACCTTCCTATTTTCAAGCGTTGAGAAAACGTTGTGATCAAACCGGAACAATGCTGATTCTCGATGAAATACAATGCGGATTTGGGAGAACAGGCAAATTCTGGGCTTTTGAACATTATGGGATTGTGCCAGATATGATTGTATGTGCCAAAGGAATGGGTGGAGGAATGCCCATTGGAGCGTTTATCGCAAATAAAGAGGTTATGGGTGTATTCAAAAACAATCCAATTTTAGGACATATTACCACTTTTGGCGGTCATCCAGTCAGTGCCGTTGCGTCTAGTGCTACTATAGAGATACTGCAAAATGAAAACTTGATTGATCAGGTGGAGTCAAAGGCAGATTTGATCAAGTCGCTGCTGGTTCATCCTAAGATTAAAAGTATTAGGAATAAAGGATTGATGATGGCAGTAGAGTTTGAATCATTTGACAGCTTGAAAAAAGTGATTGACAAGGCAATTGAATTGGGAGTTATCACAGATTGGTTTCTGTTCTGCGACGACTCCATGAGAATAGCTCCACCGCTTACGATTACCATGGAGGAGATTCATGAAGCATGTGCGATGATTCTCAAGGCAATTGAAAAGACTTTCCCTTCCTGAAACCGAACTCATTTTTATATTTACAAATCTTCTTTCCGCATCTATCAGTTAAAGACACCAAGAAAATTCTATCAAAAATCAAGAAAATAAGATACCCCTTTTACAAAAGTCCGAATAAAAATACGGCATGGAGCTATATTCAGATTAAAGAGATTTTATGTACAGTTACATTTCACACCTAGAACACCGATTTGCTTATAGATAATCAGACAAAGATGAAATCAGATACTACATCAACTCTTTAAACTTGGATTTTAGCAAAGGCGAAAAATAGTTATCGGATTTCAGTACATTAGATATGTAAACTTTAATGTTATCTCAAAATAAGAACTCAGAGGCAAAACGGTTGATATTTTTGATAAGCTTCCGTTGGATACGATTCAGCAGATAAATGATTTTGATGATTTTGTATTGAAAAAGTTAGGCGACAAAAATTTATAAGATGGAATTAACCAGCTGGTAGAGAAGGGAATATCATACTATTTTTTAGAAAAAGAAGAGGACGTCTATACTGTTGAGGATCTAAAAGTGAGCTATAAATGAATAAGGGTGACATCGTACTGGTCCCCTTCCCTTTTACTGATTTGACTGCAGCAGAAAACAGACCCTATTAATTCTTTTGGCAACAAAAATTGACCTCACCGTTGCGTTTATCTCTACAGTATCCCATCCTCAGGATGCCTTCCAGTCACAGTCCTTCCAAAGACTTTCAGCTCTTCGATCTGAGCATCCATATTTCCATCGGGATAGATGCATGGTCCGATTCCGGCCTCCTTCTTTTTATAATCTAAATATCCAACTACTATCGGAACATTAGCTCCAAGTGCTATATGATAAAATCCTGATTTCCATTTTTTTACTTGACCTCTCGTTCCTTCAGGAGTGACCATGATTACTAATTCCTCCCGCTCATTGAGCATAGTAATCATAGACTCTGTATAGGTTTGTTTTCTGCCTCCCGGAACCCGCTTTCTATCAATAGCAATCGCTCCCAATCCTCTAAACAACCAGCCCAAAGGGCCAACCATTACTTCCTTTTTTATTGTAAACCGTACGGGAATGTCCATAAGGTAAAAGGCAGATCGCGCATAAAGTATATCCCAATTGGACGTGTGTGGAATTGCGATCAAAACAGCCTTTTTGAGATCTTTAGGCCAGTTGTTATTTAAGGACCATCCCGAAATCCAAAATACTATTCGAGCTAAAAATTTCATCATGCATCTATTGATTTTTGCTGGACCTCAGCCAATTCTAATATGGTAGGATTTTCATCAATGAATCTCTTGGTATACTCGTAACCCATTTGATATAATTCTCCAGCTTTTTTAATATCAAATACTCCGTATCGACCCATATCAGGTATTTCGATAAAGAAATCACACTTGCTTTTTCGGGTATAAACATTGTAATTCATGGACATGATCACTGATCTTTCGATCAAATTTTTCATGTTTCTGATATTTGTTTCTTCAGGCAGTTGATTACAATTGACTCCTATAACGTGATCACAAACACCTTCCAAAGGTTCTACGGGTAGATTATTTAAGACACCTCCATCAACTAAATACATATCATTGATTACGATCGGATCAAACATCCCTGGAATGCAAGAAGAAGCCATGATAGGTTTAATCAATTCTCCCTCAGAAAAATAACGCACTTTGCCTTTTTGAATATCTGTAGCCGCTACTGTCAGAGGTATTTTAAGTTGTGCAAAATCGTCATGCTTCAAATAGAGTCTAAATAAATTTCCGACTGAATCCATTTTCAAAAATCCTGTCAAAGATATCGCAGGTCTCATAAATTTGAAGTAGTTGGTCTCAACTATGATTTTCAGTATTTCCTCTGGCTGGTAACCTTGGCAATACATGGCCCCAACAATCGCTCCTGCAGATGATCCAGAAACCTTGTCTATTTTAATCCCCGCTTCGGTAAGACCTTTAATCACTCCTAAATGAGAGATCCCTCGCACGCCTCCTCCTGAAAGCGCCAAGCCTACATGCAAATTAGATTTCATCAAGTTTAAATATTTGATCTACCCTTACACCTTTTTCAGTCATTTTCACCGTACAGCATTCATTGACTGCATCGTGTTCAAAAAATAAAATGTATCCTTCTCTGGCTGCTTCATCCAGAAACTTAGATTTTTCATTCATCGTCAATAAAGGTCTTGTATCGTAGGCCATCACGAAGGGAATTGGTATATGACCAACGGAAGGTAGAAGATCGGCTACAAAAACGACTGTTTTGCCTTTATACTGTATTTTTGGAAGCATCTGCTTATCGGTATGCCCGTCTACAGTGAGGAAATCAAATCCCGGAAAAAATTCTTTTTGCTCCAACTCTAAAAACTTGAGATGCCCGAGTTCTTGCATTGGGATAATGTTATCAGTCAGAAAAGATGCTTTTTCTCTTGGATTTGGTACCGTTGCCCACTTCCAGTGATCTTCGTTGGACCAATAAGTTGCTCGTGGGAAGGTCATTTCGTATTGACCGTGAGACCCATATTTAACACCTCCACCGCAATGATCAAAATGTAAATGCGTTAAAAAGTTGTCGGTGATCTGATGATGACCAACGCCCAGCTTACGCAAGTTACCATCTAAAGAATCCTCGCCATGCAAATAGTAATGGGAGAAGAATTTAGCATCTTGTTTAGTGCCTATACCATTATCGATAAGTACTGCACGGTCACCATCAACCACCAATAAAGAGCGCATTGCCCAATTGCAGAGATTATTTTCGTCTGCAGCATTCGTTCTGGTCCAAAGCGTCTTTGGCACCACACCAAACATGGCACCGCCATCCAATTTAAAAAATCCTGTGTTGACTACGTGTAATTCCATGGGCTTAATGAAAAATCCCGGATTCCATTAGAAATCCGGGCTTTGAATTAGTTACTCGACAACCACTCCCATCGAGCAAAACTTCTCGATGCGTTGATCAATTCTTTTTTCAGGCTTTATTTTATCCAGCTCTTTCAATGCTGTCAAGATCGTCGATTTCAGAGTAGAAGACATTTGCTTCATATCTCTGTGAGCTCCACCTAGAGGCTCTGCTATGATACCATCCACTAGGCCATTGCCTTTCATATCTTTGGCAGTCAATTTAAGTGACTCCGCAGCTTGTTCTTTGTAATCCCAGCTTCTCCAAAGAATAGTAGAACAGTTTTCCGGGGAAATTACAGAGTACCAAGAATTCTCCAACATCAATACACGATCTCCAATTGCAATTCCTAATGCCCCGCCGGAGGCTCCTTCACCTATCACCACACAGATCACAGGGACTTTAAGCATAAACATTTCTCTCAAATTACGGGCTATCGCTTCGCTTTGTCCTCTTTCCTCCGCTTCCAAACCTGGAAAAGCTCCTGGAGTGTCAATAAGAGTGACGATGGGTTTGCCAAACTTTTCAGCCATTTTCATCAAGCGAAGCGCTTTACGATATCCTTCTGGATTTGCCATCCCAAAATTCCTCAATTGGCGCTGTTTGGTATTTCTACCCTTCTGCTGGCCGATAAACATGACGCTTCTGCCATCTAAATCTCCCAGTCCTCCTATCATCGCTTTATCATCTGCCACATTTCTGTCACCGTGAAGTTCGACAAAGTCATTGGTCATCTCATAAATATAATCTAACGCATAAGGTCTATCTGCATGCCTAGAAAGCTGCACACGCTGCCAACGGGTTAGATTTTCAAAAGTTTCTTTTTTCAAACCAAGGATTTTTTCTTCTAGGGATTCAATATCGGAAGTTAAATCGATATTTCTTCCTATAGCCAACTCCTTCATTTCCTGAAGTTTCTGCTCTAAATCAGCTATCGGTTTCTCAAATTCTAATACCATCGTGGTGATTTTTGGATCAAACAAAGATAAGGATATAGACTTGGGAATTAAAAATTTTAATCTTCCCCATTTCTATGACTTATAACTATGGAATTCTCTTGTAGCAGAAGCGTCTTTCATTTTTTCTGAGTACAGGGTTGCCCTTCTTGGTTAAATTGTGTCAACCCATTTCAGGACCTGACCAGTCATTGGTACGTGAAAATGCTATCATGCTACTACCGCTTATTTATCAAAAACACTGACTACCAGAAAACAAAAGAGTCCCTAATTTCTTAGGGACTCTTTGCGGAATGGACGGGACTCGAACCCGCGACCTCCTGCGTGACAGGCAGGCATTCTAACCAGCTGAACTACCACTCCAATATTTTAATTGTCACTAGAAGATGAACATTTTCATCAAAATTAAGCGGAATGGACGGGACTCGAACCCGCGACCTCCTGCGTGACAGGCAGGCATTCTAACCAGCTGAACTACCACTCCGTTTTTTTCAATTTCGAGACCGTTTTAGATTTCTCTTCAACAACCCCGTTTTTGAGTGATGCAAAGGTATGTTTTTGATTTGTTAATGCAAAAGTAGATTTAAAATTTGTCGATATTAATTCGTATGAACTTCTATTTCAAGGAGATATTCTTTGAAAATTTTGTATCACTAAGACGATTTTCCTTTTCAAATGCTTCTAAAAAGGAAAATAGTTTAAGAAACGACCTCTTCCATCATGCCAAGAATTAGGTATATTTCTTCTTCTACCTGCTTATACAGTAAATTGATACTATCGGAATGAAAAATAGTCAAATGCTCTAATTCTCTAGCCAGATTACTGAGTGTGCTCATGCCTGAAGATATCGATGTCCCGTACAATTTATGACCTGCCTGTTTGATTAGCGTCAATTCTTCTTCCTGGATAAGCTGATTTAATGTTTCTAAAGAACTTCTTAATTCAGATTTTACAATTTTTAAAATCACACCTAAAACCTCTGGATCATTGTCAGTGTAGTCTCGCAACCTGGCAGAATCATAATGTATATTAACTCCAGCACTTTCAGACTCCTTATTTTCATTCACCGGAAAAGAATTTGAACCTATCCATTTTTTAAGAATCACTTCTACGGTCTGCTCCACGACAGGCTTCACTACAAAGTCATCCATTCCTGCATCAAAACATTTTTCACGTTCTCCTTTCACATTACCTGCTGTGAAAGCAATAATCGGAACACGTGTGCCTTTTTCCAAAAGTCTTATCTTTTTTGTTGATTCGTACCCATTCATTACCGGCATTTGAACATCCATCAGAATAATATCAGGCAACTTTTTTTGACAATATTCTAACGTTTGTAGACCATTTGATGCCTCTATGACAATTGCGTTCGGAGCAATTTTTTTAATGATAGTTCTTGCCAACAGCATATTCACCAAATTATCCTCAGCTAATAGCACTGTAAAGTCTTTGACGGATACTTCTATCTTTTCTGGTAATAGAGGTGTTTTCTTAACCGAGGGCACCTTATAAAGTCTTGAAAGTGACTGATAGAATTCTTGAATTTTGATTGGCTTAATCAACCGATGATTAACTCGAAGCTTTTTACAACTTTCGATAATTTTATAATCATCCGACGAACTGTGAAGTAACATAATGGGCTCATCTTTACCCCATGAAGGAAAAGTCTCTCTAATCTTGTGGATGGTCTCAAGCCCATCCATAAATGGCATATGATAATCCATCAGGATCAAATCAAAATGTTTTCCAGTGGATAATACTTGAAGTGCTTCAAAACCGTTAGATGCTTCGACTAGGTCGATATTTTTTAGTAACAACATTTGCCTGATAATCAATCGATTATTAGCGTTGTCATCAACCACCAGCACCTTCTTAATCTTTTCTACATCACTCCATTCAATTGCCTCACCCCGCTCAGTTTTTAAAGTAACGTCAAAGAAAAATGTACTTCCACTCCCAGGTTCACTTATCACTTGGAGCCTGCTATCCATAAGTCTCAAAAGACTGTTAGAAATAGTTAAGCCTAAACCTGTACCTCCATATTTCTTTGTGGTGGAACTGTCTTCCTGTGAAAATGCCTCAAAGATTTTCGATTGTTTCTCAGGTTTAATTCCTATACCTGTATCCCTTACAGCAAAGCGAATTTTATGATTTTTACCATCCGCTTCGAGGGTTTCTATTTTCAATTCTATTTCTCCCTTTTCTGTAAACTTGGACGCATTTCCCAAGAGGTTTACCAAAATTTGCTTTAGGCGTATCGAATCCGCATATACGAATCTTGGAAGATCTGTTGCTACGTTTAGCAGCATTTCCAAGCCTTTGTTTTGGATTTGAAAGATAATGATGTCTGTTGCCTGAGCACTCATGTCATATAGATCACACTTGTCTATATCCAGTTCCAGACGACCTGCTTCTATTTTTGAAAAATCAAGAATATCATTTATAATACTTAGAAGTGCATTTGCAGATTGATTGACTATAGAAAGATATTGATGCTGGGTTTCATTCAAACTTGTCTTCAATACAAGATCAGTGAACCCTATTACCCCATTTAAAGGCGTCCTGATTTCATGACTCATACTTGCCAGAAATTCAGACTTGGCAACACTAGCATCTTCAGCTTGAAGTTTTGCCTTTTTTAATTCCTCGCGCTGCTTTACATTGCTAGTAATGTTCTTTGTAAATAGCATCATTCCACCTATGTCAGCGTCAGTTCGATACCAAGGTCTCATCTCCCAGGTTACATATTGTTTTTCTGCAAATCCCGGCAAAGTGATTGGCTCTTCTTCTCTTCGTTCTATTGCACCGTCCAACACGCGCTGATGCCTTTCCTTTCTTTCAGCATCTAAAAATGGAAAGAAATCATAGTGCGATTTTCCTATCAACTCTGTGCCCTCCAAGTGATAATCTTCGACATATCGATTACTGACTGCTATATATCTCATACTATTGTCGATCATGGCAACCGCTGCAGGAGTATGTTGGACAAATTCTGAAAGTCGGCTTTTCTCTTTAAAAAGCTCTGCTTCCATTTGTCGCATTTCTGTCATGTCTGTAGCAAAACCTAAATGCCCAATAATCTTATTATCAAGATCCCGAATTTGAGTGACTACCAATGAAACAATTTTCTTCGTTCCATCTTTCATGATATATGTCCAGTCACGCTGCTCTTTACCCATTCTTTCAGCCTTGGCGGTAAAAACATCTTCGATTCCTATTGCTTCCCCAAATTCTTTCTTTAGCGCGATTAGATGTGTTTTTATTTCTTCCGGATCATGGATGCATTCGGGATTATGTTTGCCTACCATTTCGTCTGCGGTGTAGCCTAACATTTTCTCTGCTCCTGTGTTGAAAACGGTAATAATACCAGATAGATCAGTGGAAATTATGCTAATTTCTGAGGACGCATTAAACACATTATTCAATTCCTTTCTTGCTTGCTCCAGCTCAATTTGAACCCGCTTACTTTTATCTATATCCTGAAAGGTTCCAACCACTCTTATGCATTTTTCTCCCTCAAATTCCATCTTCGCAATTGCCCGCACCCACACTTCATTTCCTTTATAGGTAATCAATTGTACCTCCAAGTCCCAACCTTCCCCAGTACGCATCCCTAGTTCTATCGCTGCGGTTACTTTATTTCTACTTTCGCCTTCTTTATAGAACTTAATACCTGTCGATAAATCAGGCTGAAAATCCTCGGGTACCTCATGAATGATTTTGGTCATAGAAGTCCAAGAAAGTTGATTAGCTTTCAAGTCTAGATTCCATCCCCCAACTCTCGCCATTTTTCCTGTCTCTTCCAGCATCACTCGTGCCTGAGACAATTCTTCCTCCAATTTGACACGCATAGAAATATCTACCCCATTTCCTATCACATAGTTACCTTGCCCACAAGGATCACTTTCTATGACGTTGCTAAACATCCAAATTAATAACGAACCGTCCTTGTGGCGAGTAATCATTTGCCCGCTTGCCTTTCCATTGGTCTGAACTACAAAAAGATACTCATCAACTAATGGATGCCTTTCTTGAGGAACGATATCAAATAGACTTTTTCCTATAAGTTGCTCTGAAGTATATCCTAATTTTTGGGCTCCTGCCTCATTTACTGAAAGAAATACGCCTTTCAAATCATGAGTACACATCAATCCCTGAGAATTATCAAAAAAAGCTCTCAGCCTGCCTTCACTCGTGGCCAATTGTAATTCTTTTACTTTTGAGTCGGTAATATCTCTTGCTATGCTATACGTATTTCCCGAAGTTGGCTCAAGAGAAGCTTTCCATTCCAACGTTTTGTAAGAGCCATCTTGGCATCTAAATCTATGAGAAAATTCTATTGACGGCACCTCATGTGCAAGTTTCTCAATTTCCTTTCGGGATTTATCAATGTCTTCTGGGTGAATTAATTCAAAAAATGAACGTGAGAGCAGCGTCTCTTCGTCCCAACCAAGTAAATGCGTAAAAGAAGGGCTGATTTTTTTAAAGTAGCCATCTGCACCAGCTATGCAAATCAAGTCATTGGAGAGATTAAACAATTTCTCAACATTGCTAAATTCTGCAATCATCTTACGCTCTTGCATGACGATCACCGCTTCATCACCCAGCAATTGTAATGCTTTACCATACTTTTCACCAAGTGATATACTTTCGCTTCCAAATACAAATAGACCACCTATCCATACTCCTCTTTTATTTAATAGCGGCAGTCCTGCAAAGGATCTAATATGGTTACTAGAAAACACGCTGGAAACTTCTGCGGTAAGTGAAAGAATCTCAACATCCTCACAGGTAACCAGATTTCTGCCAGCTAGGGTTTGCCCCTTCAAAAAATTAGCAAATTGAATGCTATTCAAACTAAAACCATACTCAACCTTATACCCCTCAAGAGCAGAATCCTCAAATAGGATTAGAGCGCTAGAAGTTGCGGCAACAATAGAACTTAGCTCACAAATTCTAAACAATGAAACGTCTAGTATAGGATCTAGCGTTTGATAATGAAAAACTGGCAAATGTTCGTTTATATTTTCCCCTTTCACGGAATTACTACTCATAATTAAAGTTTGATTTCCTTATGTAGGACTCAGAAATTGAATAGCACCTGAACCTATTAGATCCTCAAATTATGATTCTTTAACATTAATTAAAATAATTGAAAGACAATAAAAACCGCTTAATAATCGTTGTTTTAACGCATATTCAATCAATATACCAATTAACGTGTTTTGAATATACAAATTCGCTCTTTACGTGAATTGCTAAGAAAATTGTGGAAATATAATTTTTTTATATTTCAACTCTTCATGTATTTCTTTCATTTTCTAAAAATAAAAAGACTCTCTTTATGGAGTTTCTGCCATTAAGAAAGTCTGGAAATCATACCTGGAAATCAGGTTTTCCTATACAATAGGTTCTATAGCGTCTTTTGCCAATTCCAGCTATCACGCAAAGAGTTCTCTAAGGTATAGCTTGGCTTCCAACCGAACACAGTATTGATTTTTTCGGTGTCTGCCCAGATCTTCACTACATCCCCTTCCCTTCTGGGGCCTATCTGGTAATTGACCTTTACACCAGTCACCTTTTCAAAGGTATTTAGTACTTCCAACACGGTATTTCCATTTCCTGTACCCACATTGAACACATCATAAAAATCAATTTCTTGCTTGTTTAGATAAGCAAGTGTCTTTACATGGGCATCTGCCAAATCCATCACATGGATAAAATCACGAATGCACGAGCCATCAGGTGTATCGTAATCGTCTCCAAACACAGTTAGTTTTTCCCGGATTCCTGCAGCAGTCTGCGTTACAAAAGGGATAAGGTTGGCTGGAGTGCCAATCGGTAACTCCCCAATCTTGCTACTTGGATGTGCACCAATAGGATTGAAATAGCGCAATGAGATCACTCGTATTCCAGGCTTGCTCTTCACAAAGTCAATCAGAATATCTTCACAAACTTTCTTTGAATTTCCGTAAGGACTTTCAGCCTCTTTTCTGGGAGTCAGCTCAGTTACTGGAAGTACATCCGGTTGACCATATACTGTACATGAAGAAGAGAATACCAAATCTTTAATATGATTGTCCTGCATGAATTGCAACAAAACAAGCAGTGAGCCTAGATTATTTTGGTAATATTTCAGAGGAAGTTTAGTGCTTTCTCCTACTGCTTTGAAAGCTGCGAAATGAATAACGCCACTCAATTCATGCTCAGAATTAATTTTGTTCAGGATATCACGATCATTGCAGTCTCCCTTATAAAAACTCAGTTCTTTACCAACTAAATCCTTCAAATTGCTAAGCACTTTCTCGTTAGAATTCGACAGATCGTCTAGGATGATTGGTTCATATCCAGACTTAACCAACTCAACTGCGGTATGCGAACCGATATATCCGGCTCCACCGGTAATTAAAATCTTTTTCATGTGGCCTGTAAAAATTTGCTTTCGCAAAACTATTGAATTGTTTGAAGTATAGAAAAAAAATGATGAAAAGAGTTAACGAATTAAAGTAAAAGAACCTCGAAGTTCATCAGATGCTTGTTGTGTCCCCAATAAATATTGATATCGTAATAGATAGGTATAGGTTGCGATAGGTGCGTCCCTATCTGCTAATTTCCCATTCCAACTTTCTGTCGATATATAGATCAACTCTCCCCAACGATCAAAAATAATCAACTCATAAGTTATACTGCAATTTGTCACTGGTCCATAAAAGCCTTCCAAAGGATTATATCCAGTAGGCATTCGCACGCCTGGTTTTCCCGCAGAGACTTTTGCAATGGAGGTCACTTGACACCCATTTGCGTCAACGATCCTCACTGTAAATTCACCAGACGGTAGGTTTTCAATTTTTTCATCCTTAGATCCATCCTCCCATTCATAGCTATAGGGAGGTGTTCCTCCGATGGCTTTGGCTAGAATCACACCATTATCACCATTGGGACAGCTTGGCTTTTCTTCTTCGAACACCACTTTAAGTTCATCCGGACCTGGCACATCAGTTGAAAACTCAAACGTACAGCGGTTGGAATCTATCACAGTAAATGACCTAGGACCTTTTGATAATCCTTGAACAAAAAGTGATTTCCCATCCCAGGTGGAAGAGTAATTTTCAATGATATATGGAGGACTTCCACCTTCTACATCAACTTTCATAGAACCATCTTTGGAATCAAAGCACCTAGGTGGAGTTATATTAATCGTATTAGTACCTATGGATGGAATAGTATTCAATACCACAATCAATTGCTCTTTTCCACAACCGGAAAGATCTGTCACATTCACTTCATAGATTCCAGCATCCAGATTTTCTAACGTTGCAGTGTTCAACAGTGGGTCGTGAGTCCATAAGTAGTGAAAGTTCCCTGATCCTCCCTTAATTTCAATGGAGAAAGAACCATCCGGTTTTCCAAGACATGAAGGTCTAACCAGATTAATTTCTGTCAGCTGTATTGGTTGAAAATCCACCAATACCAATAGTTCTGACACTCCTCTACATGATGCATTCAACCTGCTGGATTCAGTATATTGAATAGCTTGAATAGGAGCTTCCAACTTCCAATCAACCACGATTTGTTCTGTATCTTGCCCCCTTAGAATAACACCTCCAGTGATGGTCCAATCATAAATTTTTGATTGATCTGGAAAGGGTACTTTATAAGTGAGGGGGCCTGGGTTGGCAGTACAAAAACCTGACTGACCTTCCGGAATAGGTGGTACATAATTATCAGCCACATTAATTTTCAATTCCTGAACTTCACCCAAGCAGCCATTTGCAGCTACCGGAGTGGCTCGGATGAACCCTTCATTTTTTAGAGAAGACCATATTACTGTTGCTTCTGTAGCGCTCTGAGATACTATTTTTCCTCCATCAATCTCCCAGATGATTTGAACTACATTAAGGGTGTCACTCAATGAGTAATTCAATTCTGCATTAGAGGGACAAACTGAGATTGGCCCATCTAGCTTTATTGACACCGTCTTTACGGCTACCTCAAATCTAAATTTCTCCTCACTATCACAGGCTCCAGTACCAGTAGAGGCGGTTACCACTACTTCATAATTTCCTTCTTTTTGATAGGTATGTTCGGCTGATTTACCTGAAGGCATGCTGGAATTGTCCCCAAAATCCCAAGAATATGAAGTAAAAATATCTTTGTCAGGCATAATTTCCCAGGTTCCTTCCTGCCCAAGACAAGCCACATGATCTCCTATCACATCGAATTTATAGGTTGATTCAGCTTCATACCGAATATTATCCAGACTCGCGCCTATGGCATAGCCATAGGACTCAATTTGGCCATTTCCATATATATAACCGATAAAACCCTCTGGGTTCTCAAGATGATTTACACCTTCTTGTAGCTGGACTCTCCCATAGGAGAACTCAGCGTTTTTCACTGGAAGAAATTCTGCTCCTATTTCACTTCCGTTTAAAATTGTTTGCTTCTCAGAGCCTTTGGGAACTAGCACGTTGAGCCAATGAACAGTCTTATCATTAGCAATGGAAAACAATTTGCCAGTGGAAAAATAAATTGATTTCAGACGCTGGTTTGTTGGGCTCATCGTGATTAGGGTAGGATCTCCGAGAGAAGGCATTCCAAAACTGTTACATTGGGCACTTTTTTGAAGCACTGAAACTGCTGAAGGCTTGGAAGTTTCAATGACTGCCGTCTCGCTATTTCCAAAATCAATTTTCATAAATTCTCCGCTATTCAAGGTACCACGAGCAATTCGGTTGATTGTTACGTCAGTGCCATTTTCGGCAGCGAGAATTTTCACTAAGTCTCCCGAGGATCTTCCCATCATGGGAATGTGTATGTATTGCTTTCCCCAGCTATTTATGGGATATGCCTGCTGAAATAGTACATCACCACTAGTTCCGCAGTTACCAACACTTGTCTTTTTGTTTCCTCCAAAAACAGCAATGACTTTGCAGTCATCAACGGTGCTATTGACCACTTTGACGGATGTCCCCGTAAGATCTCCCTTTGCTTTAATCTGGTAAGTTTGACCTGCGTTCAGATTTATCACAATGATACTTCCAGCTGGAATTGTATTTACCGTAGGGGCGCTAACTTTGATTTCGATCTGAGTATTGTCAGCACTTGCAATAAGCAAAAGAGTGCTTTCAAAGTTTTCATTTACCCCAGGATCCAGCGTCGGATTAAACACATCATAATGAGCACTAATGAGATATTCCTTTCCCAATGCAGCGAGGGGTAGCACCACGGTGCCGTCGGTACTGAATGATCTTCCATTAATAGCGTGAACAGCGATATCTCCAGTGGATAGAATTCTGACCACTCTTTTTTCAACAACTCCGGAATTTCTATGGATCAAATTTTCCTGAATATCCTCAAATTCTCTAATGAACTGTTCTCCTTTTTTGAGTGAAAAATAAATCGTCTGAGAAGGAATCTGAATTGAGCCAGAGGTATTTTCATTGGCCGTTATGATCAGTACTGATTTGTCAAGTTGATCATCAGTTCGGTTATTTTCCATGAAACCTACGTAAAACTCCTTTCCCAAAGTGGTTCGCTGAGCACACAACTTCCCAATTGGAAAAAGCGCGACGAAAAGAAGAAATAAATTCAGGTAAAGAAATTTCATACAGTGATTTGTGTTCAATATAAACATCAAATTAAATTATTGTTTAAAAAAGAAGAGAAAGACCAAGGCAGCAGACCTTAGGGTAGCCTTTAACAAAATACTAACTTTTTTAAAGTTGGCTTTTCCTTTACTTACTAGTACCTTTGCAGGCTCATAATCTAAAATGAACACTCAATCATTTGATTATATAAGGTGAACTAATCAGTTACATCAGCTTGGTGAATAGCTTCACCACAAAATTATTCAGTATTTAAAATACTGACAAACAATTAGTTAAAATAAACTATGATCTCAGTAGATAATCTTTCCCTCAAATTTGGAAAAAGAACTCTTTTCGATGAAGTCTCTTTAAAATTCAATCCCGGCAACTGCTATGGTGTGATCGGGGCAAATGGAGCAGGAAAGTCAACTTTTTTGAAAATTCTATCTGGTGAAATGGACAGCACCAGTGGATCTGTGAATATCACCCCTGGTCAACGAATGGCTGTACTAAGCCAAAACCACTTCGCTTTTGATGAGGTTGAAGTCCTCAAAACGGTGTTGATGGGTCACACTACGCTTTACTCCATCATGGAGGAAAAAGATGCAATCTACATGAAGGAAGATTTCACTGAGCAAGATGGATTAAAAGCTTCTCAACTGGAAGCAGATTTCGCAGAGATGGACGGCTGGAACTCTGAATCTGCCGCTGCATCGCTTCTATCAGGATTGGGCATCACAGAGGACCTTCATAATTTACCAATGAAAGATCTTGCGGGTAACCAAAAGGTGAGAGTACTTCTTGCTCAAGCTTTATTCGGTAACCCTGACATCCTGATTCTCGATGAGCCTACCAACGACTTGGATTCTGAAACCATCGATTGGCTGGAAAACTTTTTATTGGATTTTAAAAACATCGTGATTGTAGTATCTCACGATAGACACTTCTTGGATGCTGTGTCCACACATATTGTAGATATTGATTTTGGTAAAATCAAAATTTATTCAGGTAACTATACGTTCTGGTACGAATCATCTCAGCTTGCTTTGAAGCAGCGTTCGGATTCCAACAAAAAGGCTGAAGATAAGAAAAAAGAGCTTCAGGCATTTATCGATAGATTCTCTGCCAACGTCGCAAAATCAAAGCAGGCAACTGCTCGTAAGAAAATGATTGAAAAGTTAAACATTGATGACATTGAGCCATCAATGAGAAAATACCCAGGTATACTTTTCAAACCTGAAAGAGAAGCAGGCGATCAGATTTTCATGACCGAAAATTTTGAACTCAAAGCTGACGGAGTTACTTATTTCACCGATGTGAACCTGATGGTAGATAAGGGCGATAAGATCGCATTTGTCTCTAAGACAAAGCAGGCTGTGAATAAATTTTTCCAAGTGATCATGGATGAAATACCTTCCACCAAGGGAAGTATGAAGTGGGGTGTCACTATCAACAAAGCTTATTTGCCAAATGATAACTCCGACTATTTCAAATCCAATCTTTCGTTAATAGAATGGCTAAGACAATTCTCCGGTAATCAGGAAGAGGCTTATGTGAGAACATTCTTGGGAAGAATGCTATTTACAGGAGAAGAATCCCTGAAGAAATGTGAAGTACTTTCCGGAGGCGAAAAAGTTCGTTGTATGATCTCCAAGATGATGCTTCAAAATCCTAACCTGTTGGTGATGGATGAACCTACCAACCACTTGGACCTAGAGTCAATCACCGCTTTTAACAACGCAATTGTTGATTTTTCAGGAACAGTATTAATGTCCTCTTATGATTACGCCTTCGTGCAATCATCTGCAAACCGAATTGTAGAGTTTACTCCAAACGGTACCATTGACAGAAGAATGCCTTACGAAAACTATTTGCAAAGTGAAGAGGTGAAAGCATTGAGAGAAAAGATGTATGGTAAATGATAACAATCACTTTTAGTGCTCCTTACTGCAATAGTTATTTATCTATCAATTACTATTGCTATAGGTGTGTGGGCATCCAGGCGAGTCAAAGGATCTAAAGACGTTGTACTAGCTGGACGCTCCCTTCCTTTGTTTTTGTCCGTTTCCGCTCTTTTTGCAACTTGGTTTGGATCAGAATCTATCTTTTCAGCATCGTGGACGTATCTTGACCAAGGACTTCAAGGGATCATAGAAGATCCATTTGGAGGAGCTTAATGTCTAGTACTTCGGGATGTTCTATCTTCGGCCAATGTATTGAGTGGGGGTTTTGACTATCGGAGATGTATTTAAAGTGGTTTTTGGTGCGAAAATAGAATTGGCTGCAACAATATTTATGGTTCCGGTTTTCTTTGGATTCCTCGCAGCACAATTGGTAGCATTAGGATTGATCCTAGGCACCGTAACTACGCTGAGCTTAACTGAGGGAATTTTTATATCAGCAGGAATAGTGGTCTTTTATACTTTTCTAGGTGGAATGTGGGCAATATCAATTACGGATTTTATTCAGACGATTATGATCGTACTTGGGCTACTTGTAGTTACTTATTTTGTAACAGAAGAAGCCGGAGGAGTTCGCGAAATTCTGGCGTCGGCGCCAGATGAAAGTTTTCAGTTTTTTCCAGATTCAGGATTCAATTCGTGGATGAATTACTTAGGTGCTTGGATGATCTTAGGGTTGGGAAGTATTCCTAGTCAGGATATCTATCAAAGAGTAATGTCATCCAAATCTGAAAAAGTAGCCGTCCAATCCACCTATTTGGCAGGAGGTTTCTATCTTACCTTTGGGCTTCTCCCTTTATTTATAGCTTTAGGTGCAAAAGTGTTATATCCAGAGCTATATCTTGAAAACAAACAGATGCTATTGCCATTTATGGTAGTATTTCATGGAGGATTGCCAGTTCAAATTATTTTCTTTGGTGTCTTAATTTCAGCCATCATGAGTACTGCCAGTTCATCCATATTAGCTTCTTCTGCGCTTATCTCAGAAAACTTAGTCAAGCCTTTGTTTAAGGACAGGCTTTCCGATAGACCTCTATTATTAACACTTAGAACAAGTGTCGTTTTGGTCACAATAATTTCAGTATTCATGGCTGTTCAGGATGCAAATGTTTATGAGCTAGTGGCAGGTGCATCCATTCTTCTGTTGGTATCTCTGTTCATTGCATTGACAGCTGGTCTATAATGGAAAAAAGCATCTTCCGGCGGAGCTTTTCTTTCGATGGTAGTAGGAATGCTTACTTATTTAATGGTAGATCATTTCGAAACTGAAATATCTTCCCACATTTGTGGTCTTCTTGCCAGCGCAATTGCTATGATTGCAGGCACTCTCATTTTACCCAATAAAACTCTTCAAACTAATGAACTATCCTAAAATAATTCTCAAACATGGAAAAGAAATTTCCTTAAAACGGAGACATCATTGGGTTTTTTCCGGCGCAATTTTTAAAATGGATGAAGGCTTAGAAAATGGACAGCTGGTCACTGTAAATTCTTCCAAGAATGAATTTCTGGGAATTGGATACTTTTCTCAAGGATCTATTATGGTCCGAATTATTTCTTTTGAAGAAAGAGAGATTGATCAGGATTTTTGGAATGACAAAATAGCTGAAGCATATTCGTTAAGACAAAGTCTCGGTCTGACTGACAGTGAGCTGACCAACGTGTATAGACTTGTACATGGAGAAGGCGATTTGCTCCCTGGTCTGATCGTCGATTTCTATAACGGCACCGCAGTCATTCAGGCGCATCAACTTGGCATTCATACACATGTAGCGCAGATCGCCGAAGCCATTAAAGTAACCTATGGTGAGGCAGTGACTGGAGTATATGACAAAAGTGCGGAGACACTTGCGAAGAATATGGAGCCCGTCTCCAATGAATGGGTTTGGGGCGAGCCCAAAACAGAGTTAGTTCAGGAATTTGGAGCTACCTATAGAATAGACTGGGAGAAAGGCCAAAAAACAGGTTTTTTTATAGATCAACGTGAAAACAGGAAATTGCTTGCCTCCTACTCCAAGGGCAAAAAAGTACTCAATACCTTTTGCTATTCGGGAGGATTTTCTGTGTTGGCGCTGAAGCAGGGAGCAAGAGAAGTGCATTCAGTAGATATTTCTTCTAAGGCAATACAACTCACAGAAGAAAATATTGCGCTCAACCCAGACTTGAAGGGGCTTCATGAATCAAAAGTAGCTGATGTGATAAAATACATTCGAGAGATCGACCAGGATTATGATCTAATTGTACTTGATCCACCAGCATTCGCAAAAAATCTGAAAGCCAGACATAATGCCGTTCAAGCCTACAAGAGATTGAACATTGAAGCGTTGAATAAAATTAAATCCGGCGGAATTCTATTTACATTTTCTTGCTCTCAGGTGGTAGATAGGGTACTCTTTAGGAATACTCTCACAGCTGCAGCCTTGGAAAGTGGAAGAAAAATCAAGATTCTTCACCAAGTCACTCAACCTGCTGATCACCCCATCAATATCTATCATCCAGAAACAGAATACCTAAAAGGTTTAGTGCTTTTCGTAGAATAGATTAGTCATTAGGTCAATAGTATTTCTTATTCTATTATTTTCGTCTATTCAAACTAAATAAAACTATGTACACAGGTCTGCAACATCTACATTCTGGAATCGCCTATTTAGCACTTTTGGCACTAATCCTAGTTATCATTTACCTTTTAATTGGCGCTCTATCCAATCGTGAGTTTTCCGAAAAGGATCGGAAATTTGCATTGATCGCATTTGTTATTTGCCATGTCCAGTTATTGATTGGATTAATTCTATATTTCGTAAGTCCGCTTGGTTTAGCCCTATTACAATCCGGCAATGCGATGTCAGATTCAGTGGCTCGCTTGACTGCCGTAGAACACCCGCTGATCAATATCATTGCTATTGTGATCATTTCGATAGGGTATATTCGTTCCAAAAAGTTAGCCACTTCCCGTGCCAAATTTCGAAGCGTCTATATGATGTATGCGATTGGATTGGTACTAATCCTATCCAGAATTCCATGGTCGACCTGGATGGGATAAAAAATAATTAGAGTGCTGTTGTGACCGATTATATGGAATAACTAGAGCAAATCCTCTAAATGCTGAAGGGGTGAAATCTAACACCTAAGATTTCACCCCTTTTCTTTTTACCTGAAATTTTATTGCAAGGCAGACTTGATCTTTTCTGCAATTTCATGCAGCTCATTATTCTCTAATTTGAGCTTTGGGCGGTTGAAATTGATATCGTCCATTGTCTTTAATGGAACTAGATGTACGTGGACGTGGGGCACTTCAAGTCCAATAACTGCAACTCCAATGCGAGTACATTTGATAGACTTATCCATCGCCTTAGCCACTTTTTGAGCAAATAAGTGCAAACCAGAAAGTACTGTTGGATCCAAATCAAAAATATAATCCACCTCTAGTTTAGGCACTACTAATACATGTCCTTTGACTAAAGGCATGATATCCAAAAACGCAATATAGTGCTCATCCTCAGCCACAATATGGCCGGGAATCTCTCGATTGATGATTTTTGTAAATATTGAAGCCATAGTTTATTTAAAGTAAAAATCCAGTCTTTAATGCAGCAATATTTCTTAGTAAGAAATATCTAATATCTCAAATTCCAGCATTCCAGCAGGAGCTATAATTTCGGCAATATCTCCGACTTTCTTGCCAACCAAGCCTTTTCCAAAGGGAGATCCCAAAGAAATTTTCCCTGCTTTTAGATCGGCTTCCTGTTCAGAGACCAAGGTGTAGGTGACCGCCATTCCGTTCTTCACGTTTTTAATTTTCACCGTGCTCAAAATACCTACTTTTGACATATCCACTTGAGAATTGTCAAAAATCCGCGCATTACCCACGACTCCTTCCAACTTCGCAATTTTGAGTTCCAAATGACCTTGGGCATCTTTAGCGGCATCGTATTCAGCATTTTCACTAAGGTCGCCCTTGTCTCTAGCTTCAGCTATCTGCTTTGCTATATCCTGGCGGCCTTTTGTTTTCAAAGTAAGAAGTTCTTCTTTTAATCTGATCAGACCCTCTTCTGTATAGTATTGAATTGTTGACATAATAAACTGAGTTAGAATGGCTGAAAAAACAAAGTAACGGTCGCAAGACGTGACCGTTACTTTGTTTTGAGCTTGTATTTGAAAGTCAAAGATAATGAAAGCTTTCAAAAAAAGCAATGAAACGCAGATAGCAATACCTAATCGCTATCTGGTAAAATGTTTTTTAATCTGACGCACGAGAACTTTATTTATTTTCTCATAAGACTCTAAAGTCCAGCCTGCCACATGAGGACTAAAAATCACATTTTCCCGCACAGCGAGTTTATCAAATTCTTCCTTTTGCTCTGCGCTAAATTTATTGAATTTTTCTACCTCCAAAACATCAAGCATTGCGCCTTTCAAGATTCCTTGGTCCAACCCTTGATTGAGCGTCTGAAAGGAGATCACCTCTCCTCTAGCGGTGTTCAGAAACCAAAAAGGTTTTGCAAAACTCTGTAATTCATTGAGCGTGAAAAACCCGCGTGTTTCATCGGTAAGAGGAACGTGAACACTTAACACATCAACTTCAGCTTTCAACTTTTGCCAGAAAACCTCTTTTACAAAGTCATCCTCAAAATCTTTTTTAAACTTATCGTAGGCAAGTATTTCTACTTCAAACCCTTGAAGCCTCTGAGCAAAAGCTGCCCCCATGTGACCGTAGCCCATGATGCCTATTTTCTTACCTGCAAGCTCATCTCCACGGTTTCCTTCTCTATCCCAAATCCCCTTTCTAACTTCCTGGTCACCTTTCTTGAGATGATTGAATAAACTGAGAAGCATTCCTACCGCATGCTCTGCAACCGCGTCTCTGTTCCCTTTTGCGGCATGAAAAAGCTTAATTCCTTTTCCCTCCAAATAGGCTAAATCAATTTTGTCCAATCCAGCTCCTGCCCTGCCAATGAATTTCAGTTGAGTTGCTTTGTCAAGCAATTCTCTATCCATCGGAGTTTTAGATCTAATCAACAAACCTTCAACATCGCCCAGCTGAGCAAGAATTTGTTCTCGGGTAATCTCTGGAGAATACACCACTTGATGTCCTTCAGCTTCCAGCAAAGGGATGATGCTTTGATGCATTTCATCGATAATTAGTATTTTCATTGGTTGGATAGGATCAAATATGAAGTAAAAACATGGCTACCAAAAAGTATACTGCCAAGCCCATCAAATCATTAAAGGTGGTGATAAACGGTCCTGCAGCAAGAGCTGGATTTATTCCAATTTTATCCAATACTATAGGAGTGATAGTTCCCATAAAAGAAGCCAGAATAACTACTGAGAATAAGGCGGTTGACACCACTAAAGCAAAATTTGGTTCATTCTTATAAATCAATACGACTACTGCAAAAACGAAGGTTGCCAAGATCAAACCATTGAGAATAGCAACCAGTAACACCTTCAAAAATCTTTTTCCAAGGCTATCTTCAAATATTGATTTGGTTGCCAGAGATTGTAATATAATGGAGGAAGACTGAATACCTACATTACCGCCGGCGGCAGTAATCAGTGGAATAAAAAATGCCAACGCGGTTACTTTACTTAGTTCTTCCTCAAAGAACCCAATAAATCCTGCTCCGAGTAATCCGCCGCAAATTCCAATTAGCAACCACGGTAATCTAGCCTTACTCAATTTGATCACACTGTCGTACTCATCCACTGTGTCAGTCACACCGGTCATTGCCTGCATATCTTCCTCAGCTTCTTCACGTATCACATCCAAAATATCATCGACGGTTATTCTTCCCACCAATTTATTTTTTGCATTGACTACCGGCACCGATTCCAAATCGTACTTTCTCATGATTTCCGCGACATGCTCCTGATCCATATAAGTGGGAACAGAGATCACGTCTTCTTCGAAAATATCTTCAATTTTGGTTTCTTCCGAAGCTAAGATCATCCGCTTCAGAGACACTCTACCCATCAATTGTTGTCGATTATTGACCACATAGATGGAGAAAATCCTATCGACGTTTTCGGCTTGACGCCTGATCTCATTGATTGTCTGAACTACATTCCAATTTTTGTTGGCCCGGATAAATTCCTTGGCCATGATACCACCCGCAGTATCTTCATCATAGCGTAAGAGATCTAAGATTTGATCGGATTTGACTTTATCCTCAAAATGGCTTATGATATCCTCACGCTCTCTTTCAGGAAAAAGATTAAGAATATCCGCACCATCATCAGAGTCCATCAACTCTACTAAGGAAGCTACTTCCTGGATTTCAAGTTCTTTGATGACTCTGATCTGTGTGTCATCGTCCAACTCTATGAGAATATCCGCAGAAAGTTGTTTCTCCAGTACCCGAAGTACATAGAGAGACTCTTCCATTGAGAGCTCGTCAATTAACGCAGCAATATCAGCCTCATTTACCCCTTCAAAGGACTCTTTGATGTAGGTAAAATCTTCTGTCTCAATAGCCAGCTGTACACTCTCCAAATACTCTTTGGATAGCTCGAATTGTCTAATTATTTCCACGGGACTCTTCTATTGTTTGAGTGAGAAAAATAAAATCAGCCACATCCAGTTGCTCTGCGCGCAAATTCAATATAGGATGCGTGTTAAACTCTTCGGGTAGGTTAAAAGGTTTAAGACAATTTCTCAATGTTTTTCTGCGATTGCCAAAACCAGCTTTAACCACTTGTTTAAAGAGTTTCTCATTACAATCTAATTTTTCGACCCCATTTCGAACCAACCTTATCACCCCGGAATTTACTTTTGGTGGTGGATCAAAAACATGAGGAGGAACAGTAAATAGATAGTCTATGTCATAGTATGCCTGCAATAAAACAGATAATATTCCATATGTTTTGTTTCCCTTAGGTGAGGCTATCCGCTGTGCTACTTCCTTTTGAAGCATGCACACTACTTCTGTCACTTGATTTTGGACCTCCAGAATTTTGAAGAAGATCTGTGAAGAAATATTATAAGGGAAATTGCCGATGACCGCAAAGGGTTCGGTAAACAATTCCTGGAGATCTATTTTAAGAAAATCTCCTTCGATAATTTTCCCATTCAGCTGAGGATACTTTTTATTAAGGAAGACAATCGACTCTTTATCTATGTCTATCAAGAATAAGTCCAACTCACTTTCTAGTAGAAAATCTGTGAGAACTCCCATGCCTGGACCGACCTCCAAGACTTTCTTCACCCCTCCATGCCCTTTGACCGCTTGCGTTATTTTCTCTGCAATACTTAAATCGGTCAAAAAGTGTTGTCCCAAGTGTTTCTTGGCTTTGACCTTTTCCATCGGTTTGCTCTGATAAATTTTTATAAATTGCAAAGTCAAAAATAAGACAATATTCCTTAAGGACTAAAGAAGTTTGGAAGGTATAATCAAAGGGTAGCACTACCTGCATATTACTCAACTGTATGAATCAACGAAAGATCAAACCAATAATAGGAATCAGCATAGGAGATATTAACGGCATCGGAGTGGAGGTCACTATGAAGGCACTGATGGACAATCGAACCTATAAATCCTTCACTCCTGTAATTTACGCGCATGGGAAGGCTTTTACTTTTTATAGAAAGCAACTTAATATGGATGAGTTCAACTTTGCCCAGATTCGGAGCCTTGACGAGATTCAACACAAGCGAATCAATGTGATCAATGCCATGGAAGAATGTCCAGAAGTAATTCCAGGAGTAGAAAGTCAGGAAGCTGGAAAGTTGGCTCTGGAAGCGCTGAAAATGGCAGTTGAAGATCTGAAAAACGGTAAAATTCATGCGTTGGTAACTGCGCCACTAAATAAAAATAATATTAATTCAGAGGACTTACATTTTGTGGGTCACACCGAATTTATCACTGAGGCAGTAGGGTCAAAAGATAGTTTGATGCTAATGGTCTCTGAGAAGATTCGTGTAGGATTAGTAACCGGGCATGTGCCTTTGGCAAAAGTGGCTGAGCTGATCACTCAAGAGCGTATAATTACAAAGGCTACTATTCTTTTGAAAAGTTTGGAAGAAGACTTTGGCATCAATAAACCGAAGATTGCCATCTTAGGATTAAATCCTCATGCGGGCGAGGACGGATTACTGGGTGAGGAAGAAGAAAAAATCATCAAGCCGGCCATTCATGCTTTGAAAGATCAAAACAAAATGGTGTTTGGTCCTTATCCTGCTGACGGATTCTTCGGAATGGGACATCAGCATAAGTTCGACGGGGTGCTTGCAATGTATCATGATCAGGGATTAGTTCCTTTCAAGGCCATTGCCTTCAGTACAGGAGTCAACTTTACGGCGGGACTACCAGTGATTAGAACTTCACCCGATCATGGAACCGCTTATAATATAGCAGGAAAGAATATGGCTGATGAAGGCTCCATGAGAGCAGCCCTATTCTTAGCTTCTGACATTATTGAACAACATCAACCACAACAGATGGATTAATTGAGGAAGGAAAAGAGAAAATGTAGATAAAACCAAATTTTATTTCACTATCTCTTTCATCCTTGAACAATTATTTCCTATTTTTGCGGTCTTAAATTAAGGGGAGGAATCGTGAAATTTTGGAGAACATTTGATATAGAGGTCATTAGATTCGTAGAAGGCACCCACGAAATTGACTTTGAAATTGGAGATTCATTCTTTGAACATTTTCAAGACAATGAACTCGTTCATAGTGGGACCTTGACCGTAAGGGTCAACATGAACAAAGGTGCAAACATTATTGAGTTGAATTTCCATATCAAAGGTGAAGTTAAGCTTACCTGCGACCGAAGTTTAGAGCAATTTGGGCAGCCTTTAGATTTCGTAGAAACTATATTTTATAAATATGGAATCGAAGAAAAGGAGATCAACGAAGACATGATGATGATCACTAGGGATACCCCTACTATCAACGTGGCTCAGTTGATTTACGAATTTATTCTGTTGGCATTGCCTACAAAAAAAATTCATCCGGATTATCGAAATGAAATGGACGAGGAAGACTATGAAGGCACAGGAAGCTATGCCTATATAGATGGGCAGGAAGCTGGAGCGCATCAAGATGACTCTTCAAAAGAAGAAAATACAGAATCAGTTGATCCTAGATGGGATCTTTTAAAAAAATTTAAAAATAAAGAGTAATCATAAACCACGCATAAAATGGCACATCCTAAACGAAAAATTTCGAAAACCAGAAGAGATAAAAGAAGAACTCATTACAAATTGGAAGCTCCAAGTTTGGCTAAATGTCCTACTACAGGAGAAATGCACCTTCCACACAGGGCATTTTGGTTAGATGGTAAACTTTACTTCAAAGGTCAAGTGATCATCGAAAAAGAAATCTTAGCTTAATAAGTTTGAAGTTTTCTAAAAAATCCATTTGCATACAGCAAATGGATTTTTTGCTTTTAAGTAAATTCTGTCTTATCTATTACGCATTGAATATCTACACGATAAAGAACAGAATCTCAGGATTAAACCATCTTACCAATTGATTAAATGAAGTTTAATCAACAGGAGAAATGAAATTTTCATCGCTGAAATTGTACTAATTAAAGTATAGATTAAGTGATTTTAACAGGTCATACTGTTATTGAGTATATCCCTATTATGGAAATGTTTTGGTGAAGAATGACAATTGTAATATTTTTGCCTTCCTTACAGGATATAACAAATCCACAACTTACAGTTAATGATGAGCTCGATTGCCTCATCTTGATTTAACCCCAACATAATGGACAGACTTAGAGCCATGATCACCGGAGTGCAAGGTTACGTTCCGGATTATATTTTAACCAACAAAGAGCTTGAGACCCTAGTAGAAACGAACGACGAGTGGATCACCTCAAGAACTGGAATTAAAGAAAGAAGAATTCTAAAGGGAAAAGATCAAGGCTCATCCGTAATGGGAACAGCAGCCGTGAAAGGTCTTCTAGAGAAAACCGGAACAGACCCTTTAGACATAGATCTTATTATCTGTGCTACTGTTACCCCAGATATGCCTTTTCCAGCTACGGCAAACATCATAGCTGATCAGACTGGCGCCAAAAATAGCTATAGTTTTGACGTAGGAGCTGCCTGCTCAGGATTTCTATATGCTTTACAGATTGGAAATCAATTCATCCAAGCTGGAACACATAAGAAGGTAATCATAGTGGGCGCTGATAAAATGTCATCGATCGTCGATTATGAAGATCGGTCTACCTGTATCCTTTTCGGTGATGGTGCTGGAGCGGTTTTGCTCGAGCCTACCACAGAGGAGTTGGGAATCATGGACGCTATCCTTAAAGCTGATGGATCCGGAGCTCCCTATCTTCAGATTATAGCTGGAGGAAGCAGAAGACCTGCCAGTCAGGAGACCTTGGATGCCAAAGAGCACTACGCCAGGCAAGAGGGGTCCGCTGTTTTCAAATTTGCGGTGACCAAAATGGCAGACGTAAGTGAAGAAGTGATGAAGAAAAACGATCTTACTGGAGATGATATCGCTTGGTTAGTGCCGCATCAAGCAAATAAAAGAATCATTGATGCTACTGCTAGCCGAATGGGAATAGGTACAGAAAAAGTGATGATGAACATAGAAAAGTATGGCAACACCACTGCTGCGACCATACCACTTTGCCTTTGGGATTATGAGAGTAAACTAAAAAAAGGGGATAATTTAATTCTTTCTGCGTTTGGTGGAGGATTTACCTGGGGCGCTATTTATGTCAAATGGGGCTACGATCCTAAATAATTTCTTTCGATAAACCGAATAAACTAATATATGGCTACTACTGCGGATTTTAAGAATGGACTTTGTCTGGTAATGAACAATGATATATATTCAATAACAGATTTTCAGCATGTAAAACCTGGAAAAGGTCCCGCATTTGTGAGAACAAAAATGAAGGGGATCACCTCAGGTAAAACCCTCGACAAGACTTTCAATGCAGGAGAAAAAGTAGAAACTGCACGAGTTGAGAAAAGACCTCATCAATATTTGTACAATGATGACCTTGGATTCCACTTCATGGATACCAATACGTTTGAGCAAATATCCATTGAAGAAAAATTATTGGATCGTGCAAACTTGATGAAGGAAGGTCAGCTGTGTGATATCTTGATCCATGATGAGACAGAAACACCCTTAGCGGTTGAGCTTCCTCCATTTGTAGAGTTGCTGATCACCTATACTGAGCCAGGCATCAAAGGAGACACGGCGACCAATGCATTGAAGCAGGCAACTGTTGAGACCGGTGCAATCATCATGGTTCCGTTATTTGTAGAACAGGATATCCTGATTAAAGTAGATACTAGAGACGGTTCCTACTCAGAAAGAGTAAAATAAATTTAATGAAGCTGAGTGATTTATTTAAAATGCCCAGCTTCATTGTTTAATCCCAACCTATAACTGCCTTTTGGCACAATCAAACAAGATATTTATGAAAGCAAAAGAGATTCAAGAATTGATTGATTACATCTCAAACTCTGGTTTGGCTGAGGTGAAAATCAAAACTGGAGAGTTCGAACTTTCTATTAAAAAATATGCGGATTCTGTAGCCCCCGCTCAGGCACACTATTCTGCTCCACAACCAGTTGCGCAAGTTTTAGCGCCAGCTGCAGTTAGCTTAGGGGCGGCTAGCACCGAGCCCGTTAATTCCAACTTGATAGAGATCAAATCTCCAATGATCGGTACGTTCTATCTGACTTCCAGTCCAGATTCAGATCCCTTTGTAAAAGAAGGAGATACGATCAAGATAGGTGAAACGGTGTGTATTATTGAGGCAATGAAGCTTTTCAATGAAATCGAAGCAGAGGTTTCTGGAAAAATAGTGAAGGTTTTAGTTACTAATTCTACTCCTGTGGAATATGACCAGCCGCTCTTCTTAGTCGATCCAGCAGGTTAATTTTTTCACAAAACTTACTCACCGTGTTTAATAAAATATTAATTGCCAATAGAGGAGAAATCGCACTTAGAATTATCAGAACCTGCAAGGAAATGGGGATTCAGACGGTAGCGGTTTATTCCACAGCAGATAAGGACAGTCTTCATGTAAGATTCGCTGACGAAGCGGTTTGTATCGGTCCAGCACCGAGCAAAGATTCTTATTTGAATATTCCTAGAATCATCGCTGCAGCTGAGATCACCAATGCAGATGCAATTCACCCAGGCTATGGTTTCCTTTCCGAAAATGCAGAATTTTCTAGAATTTGTGAAGAATACAAAATCAAATTTATTGGTGCAAGCGCAGAGATGATCAACCAAATGGGTGATAAAGCTACTGCAAAGGCAACGATGAAAAAAGCCGGAGTGCCTACAATCCCAGGTTCTGAAGGCCTAATAGATTCTATCGAGCAGGGGGTCAAACTTTCTAATGAAATGGGGTACCCTGTGATTCTCAAAGCAACTGCCGGAGGTGGCGGTCGTGGAATGAGAATTGTAAAAGAAGAAAGTGGATTCAAAAAAGCTTGGGATGATGCAAAAATGGAATCTAGTGCAGCATTTGGGAATGATGGATTATACCTTGAAAAATACGTAGAAGAACCTCGTCATATAGAGATTCAGATCATCGGAGACAAGACTGGAAAAGCATGTCATCTTTCTGAGCGGGATTGTTCTATTCAGAGAAGACACCAGAAGTTGCTTGAAGAGACCCCTTCCCCATTCATCACAGACGATCTGCGCCAGAAAATGGGTGAAGCTGCTATCAAAGGTGCTGAGGCAATTGGATATGAAGGTGCTGGTACCGTTGAATTTCTGGTAGACAAAAACCGGAATTTCTACTTCATGGAGATGAATACAAGAATACAGGTGGAGCATCCTATCACTGAAGAAGTAACCGACTTTGACCTGATCAAGGAGCAAATAAAAGTTGCTTCAGGTGATACCATCAGTGGTAGAAACTATTTCCCTAAGCTTTTTGCTATGGAATGTAGAATAAATGCTGAAGATCCTGCACATAATTTCCGTCCTAGCCCGGGAAAAATCCTCAATCTCCATATTCCTGGAGGTAGAGGTGTCAGAATTGATTCACATGTTTATGCTGGCTATGTGATCCCTCCCAACTATGATTCTATGATAGCCAAACTTATAGTGAGCGGGCAATCAAGAGAAGAAGTAATCGTGAGGATGAAACGATCTTTGGAAGAATTTGTGATTGACGGCATCAAAACAACCATTCCATTTCATATAGCTCTTCTAGAGGACGAGCAGTTTAAGGCTGGAAACTATACCACAAAGTTTCTTGAGGATTTCGATTTCTCAGTGATAAAATAAATCTCAATACTTATAGGTTAAAAAGCTGTCCAAAAATGGACAGCTTTTTCTTTGCTTTTTTTCCTCTTAATACAGTTAGCACTATAATTAAGGAGGTATTCCAATCAAAAATAGTCTATAGACACGGATGAAGCTGAAATTTTGTGGTTTTCCATTCCCAAACTTCCTGAAGAATCTTCTTTATTTTTCTATTCTGGAGATATTATATAAGGTTAATGCATAGCTTTTCAGCGTAAAAAAACACCTTCCCTTTAAAAAAAAGAAGAAAAAACTAGCTCTACGGAAGATATTTCCCTTATTTTCTTTAATTTAAGCTTGCAAAAATCCCTGAATATATCTCAGATGAGAATCTCCTCTTTAATTAAAAACATACTCTTTACTTCTACCCTACTCACATTATTTGGATGTAACAAACAGGATAGCGTAGAACTTGAATTATCTCCTAACGAACAAATCAGCTATAACTTTCACATCAGGCCGATACTTTCTGACAAATGCTTTGTTTGTCATGGTCCCGATGCCAACAAACGTGAATCAGATCTTCGTTTAGATACTGAACAGGGAGCTTATGCTGCGTTGAAAGATGATGCTTCTCAGTTTGTGATCAAACCAGGCGACATAGAAGAGTCTACTGTTTATCACCGAATCACAGCAGAAGATCCGGGAGAGTTAATGCCACCTCCAGAGTCCAACTTATCTCTCAACGAATACGAGATTGCACTTATTAAAAAATGGATTGAGCAGGGAGCGAAATATGAACCCCATTGGGCTTTTGTAAAACCAGAAAAATCTACACTTCCTGAAAAAGAAGAATGGTCCAGAAATGAAATTGACCAGTTCGCCTTAAAAAAAATGAGACAAAAAGGAATGGAGCCCAATCCGGAAGCCAAGTCCTACGAGTTATTAAAAAGAGCGAGTTTGGATCTGACAGGCTTACCACCAAGTCCGGAGATGATGAGTAGATTCGGAGATTTCAAAGGCGAAAGTTCTTATGAAACCTTGCTTGATGAATTATTGGATCAACCTGCATTCGGTGAAAAACTAGCAGTGCTCTGGATGGATATTTCCAGATATGCAGATAGCTACGGATATCAGGATGACAATGTACGAGGTCAATGGCCCTATCGTGACTGGGTGATACATGCCTTCAATGAAGATATGCCTTACAATCAATTTTTGACCTATCAGCTAGCAGGGGACCTAATGCCAAATGCCAATAAGGAACAAATTTTGGCTACTGCATTTAACCGAAATCATAAATACACAGAAGAAGGGGGAGTAATTCCAGAAGAATACCGAATAGAATATGTCTTGGACAAAACCAATACGTTCAGCAAAGGAGTATTGGGAATTACGATGGAGTGTGCACAATGTCACGATCATAAATACGATCCTTTTTCTCAAAAGGAATACTATCAGATGTTCGCGTTTTTTAATAATACACCTGAGAAAGGATTTGAAGGGGATATTTCTACCTCCAAACTTGCAAAAACCCCGGTGCTTTGGGTAGATAAAGATGATCTGTCAGGGGTCTTAAGTTTTATAAATAATCCTGACACAAGTAGATTAAATATCTCAGTGATGGCTGAATTGGCTAAAGATGAAGCTAGAACTACCTATATTTTAGATCGGGGAGTGTATGACGCACCTTCTGATTCAGTTGGTCCTTCTACTCCAACGTCCATTCTTTCTTTTCCTGAGAACTCAGAAAGAAATCGCTTAGGCTTGGCAAAATGGACGACCAGCAGAGATAATCCACTGACTTCAAGGGTTTTTGTCAATCTGATTTGGCAAGAAATTTTTGGTCAGGGAATCGTCAAATCTGCTGGAGACTTTGGGATGCAGGGAGATCTACCCAGTCATCCTGAATTGCTGGATTGGCTAGCTGTGGACTTTATGGATAATGGCTGGGATATTAAAAGACTGATGAAACAGATTCTCAACTCTGCTACGTACAGACAATCTGCGGAGATTACTAAGGATAAAATTAAAATAGATCCTGAAAACATTTATTTGGCCAGAGCTCCAAGATTGCGCCTTTCTGCAGAAAACATCCAAGACTTAATATTGGCAAGTAGCGGTCTGCTTTTTACTGAGATTGGCGGACCAAGTGTAAAGCCGTATCAGCCTAAGGGTATTTGGGAATCTGCTACCTCTGGTAGAGGTGAATTGGCTACTTATATTCAGGATAGCGGAAACGACCTATATAGACGGGGCCTTTACAACTTCATCAAATTGACCGTGCCACCTCCAAAGGCCATGATTTTCGATGGAAGTAATCGAGACCGCTGCGAGATCTCAAGAGGAAGAACAAATACTCCCCTACAGGCGCTGGTGATGTTAAATGACCCCATGGTATTGGAAGCCGCACGAGTTTTGGCCACCAGTATGACCAAGGAATATTCTGAGGATGAGGCAGCCTTAGAAATGTCTTTTAAACGCATTCTTTGTCGTGAGATGAAGGTAGATGAAAAGGATATCCTCGAAGGCTATTTTAAAAATCAATTGGAGCGGTTTAATACCCATCCAGAGCAGATCAACCCCACGTTAGAGGTGGGTGAACATGAATTGTTAAAGGAGCAAGAAACCGCCCGATCAGCTGCATTGATGCAGGTGATTATGAGTTTGTATAATTTGGAAGAGACCATTACTAAGAGTTAACATGGAAAAGGAAATAGTTGAAAAAGCATTGAATTTTAACCGCAGAAAATTTCTGTCCCGGCTGAGCTTAGGGGTAGGTTCAGCTGCGTTGGGTTCATTGTTAATTCCAGACTTATTTAGCGGCGGCAGTTCTTCAGAAGATGCCATCATGGACGCCCTACCTCATTTTGCTCCTAAAGCTAAACGGGTGATTTATCTTTTTCAAAATGGTGCTCCGAGTCAATTAGAATCTTTTGACTACAAACCTCTTTTGAATAAAAACATGGGTCAAGAGCTTCCCAACAGCATTCGTGGAGATCAGCGATTGACAGGCATGACGGCTGGTCAAACCTCATTTCCGTTGGTGGGGTCCTACTACGGATTCAATCAATATGGGCAGTCCCGGGCTTGGATATCTTCGCTTTTCCCTAAGACAGCTGAGATAGTTGATGACATCTGTATCATAAAGTCCATGCACACAGAAGCGATTAACCATGATCCAGCATTGACTTTCTTCCAAACTGGTGCTCAAGTTGGCAACAGACCAAGCATGGGATCTTGGTTGAGTTATGGTTTAGGAAGTGAAAACAGTAACCTTCCAGCCTTTTGTGTTTTACTTAGCAGAGGACGAGGAAATGGTCAGGGTGTGTATTCAAAACTCTGGAGTAACGGATTTCTAGATGCCACCCATCAAGGAGTTCAGTTTTCAAATTCGGAAGATCCAGTCCTTTATCTTAAAGATCCCGAATCAATGAGCAGGAACGAGCGTCGCAAGATGCTTGACCAGATAGCTGCTATGAATGACCTAAACTATCAAGAGTTTAATGATCCTGAGATCACTGCTAAAATACAGCAATACGAGATGGCTTTTCGAATGCAAACTGCTGTACCGGAAATGACTGATCTTTCCAAAGAACCTGATTCTATTATTAAATTGTACGGCCCGGATTGCTTAATACCAGGCACCTATGCTGCCAACTGTCTTCTTGCAAGAAAGCTCACAGAAAGTGGCGTTCGCTTTGTCCAACTGTATCATCAAGGCTGGGATCAACATGGAAATCTCCCAAATGAGATGGCACTTCAGGCCGAAGACGTAGATCAAGCATCTGCCGCATTAATTACCGATTTGAAGCAACGCGGTCTGCTGGATGAAACCCTAGTAATATGGGGAGGAGAATTTGGTCGAACTAATTATTGCCAGGGGAAAATTGAAGTGGATAATTATGGAAGAGATCATCATCCCAGAGCATTCTCAATATGGATGGCAGGTGGTGGAGTGAAGCCGGGAATTGTATATGGAGAAACGGATGACTTTGGATATAACATCACTGAAAATCCTGTTCATGTCCACGATTTTCAAGCTACCGTATTAAATCTTATGGGAATTGATCATGAACGCATGACCTACAAGCACTTGGGAAGAAGATATCGACTGACTGATGTGTCCGGAAAAGTGGTCAAAGATATTATTGCTTAGAAAGTACATGTTCAAATCGCTCTCTATTAAAAACCTTCTTGAAAATACAATTTTCATTTGGTTAGGTATAATTCTGATTTTAAGCTTAGCAGGCAATAATATCGATCTTCCAAACTGGGTTCGAGTTATTGGAAGGTCTCATCCTTTGTTGCTGCATTTTCCGATAGTGCTGTTACTGACTGGATTAATATTCTTTTGGGTTCCTAATTTATTACGCAAACCAGAACTTCGGGAAATAGGCGAATATTTATTACTCGCAGGAATAAATTTCGCAGGAATCACCGTCATTGCAGGACTAATTTTAGGTCAGGAAGATTACGAAGGAAAGGCTATTGTTTGGCATCAGTGGGCAGGTGTAGGCGTTTTTTTTGCAGCAGTTCCACTTTATTTTCTCAGATATAAAAATCAACAATTCCTAAAGGCTAGCACACTTGTGATTGGAGCTGGAATTATTGCGACAGGTCATTGGGGAGCAAATTTGACACATGGTGAAGATTTTTTACTATCTCCAATACAACCTTCCAAAATTGAAATTATTCCCTTAGCCGATGCAGAAGTATTTAAAGATATGGTACAGCCAATCTTTGAAACTAAGTGTGTGAGCTGTCATAAAGAAGGTAAGGTCAAAGGCGAATTGCGACTGGATGAACTTGCAGGTATAAAGAAAGGTGGAGAAGATGGTCCTTTTGTATTGGCAGGAGACATGGAAAAATCAATGCTTATTCAAAGAATTCATCTTTCAATGGATGAAAAAAAACACATGCCCCCAAAAAATAAGCTTCAACTTACCCAAGAAGAACTAATTATTCTAAGTGAATGGGTAAAGTCTGGGGCATCTTTTGAAGAAAAAGTTATTCAGACTGATCCCAATGGCGAATTGTATCGTCTAGCATCGGCTAAATTTGAGTCAAATAGAGTGTATGAATTTCAAGCTGCGGAGGAGGATGATATTTTAGAGTTAAATAATTTCTATAGATCTGTGCAGCCACTTTACCCAGAATCTCCAGCTCTTGAAGCCACCTATTTTGGAGCTTCCGCTTTTGACCCCAATTCCTTATCTGAACTAAAAAAGGTAAAAACTCAATTGGTCAAACTGAGCCTAAATAAAATGCCTCTTTCTGGAGTTGAACTTTCTTTTCTTTCAGAATTCCCAAATCTTGAAGAGGTTCAAATGAATTTCTCAGACCTCAGGTCCAAAGAAATTGAAGCTTTAACAAAAATCCCAAACTTAAAGAAATTAGCGATCTCGGGGAATCCACTGCAAGAGAAAGATGTAGAAGCCATTTCAAAAATGACCTCCTTGGAAAACTTGTATGTTTGGCAGAATGGACTTGATGAATCTCAAAAAAATCAATTGAGGAATTCACTTTCCACCGCAGAAATAGATTTCGGTTTTAACGGAGCAGATAAAATCTACACGCTCAATTCTCCCAAGATTGAAATTGCAGAAAAACTGTTTCAAGATTCTGTCGAAATGACTATCAAACATCCGATCGCTTCTGTAGAGATTCGATATTCTCTGGACGGAGCTGAGCCTGATAGCATCGAAAGTCTGATTTACTCCAGACCCATTTGGATCAAGTCAACTTCTTCTATTCAAGCTAAAGCTTATGCTAAAGAGTGGAAAGGAAGCCCTAGCGATAAAGCAATTGCACTAAAAGCATCCTTCACTCCTATTTCTGATAAACTCGAAAAAGAGCCGAGTGAAAGTTATAATGGAAATGGTGTTGCCACACTTTTTGATCTCACCAAGGGATCAATAGATCATCAGGATAAGAAATGGTTAGGGTTTCAGAATAATCCATTGGAAGTGGAGATGAATTTTGAGGCTAAAACGCAACCAAAGTCCATAAGCATCAGCTTGCTTTATAATGAAGCGGCATATATTGTACCTCCTCAGAGGATAGAAATTTGGGCTGAAAACAATGGCATTTGGAAGCAGGTAATCTCTGAGATACCGCCACAAAGTGAAAAATACGAACCTGCCAGATTGGATGTTTTGACCTATTCTTTACCAGATTTCAACTCTACCAAATTGAAATTGAAAATCACTCCTTTGGCTCGACTTCCAAAATGGCATCAAGGGAATGGGGCAAAAGGCTGGCTCTTTGTCGATGAGATATTAGTGAACTAATCACTTGGAGAAGATAATAGTTTGCTTGTGTTTACCTATTTCTCACCTTCCTCTTCAAGAATTTTCCTGTATTTACCAATGTGTTCTGCTATCGCTTCATCAAGTTTAGGTTCTTTAATATCTGTATACTTGGACATGACTTCATTGATAGTCTGAGCCACCAATAATCTCGCTGTTTGCTTACTATCTGAAGGGATAATATACCATGGAGCATGGGGCTTTGAGGTTTTATTAATTGCGTCCTCGTAGCAATTTTGATATGCATTCCATTCCTCACGTTCTTTTAGATCACCGGGTGAAAACTTCCAATTATGTTTTTTCTTATTCAATCTTCTAAGCAATCGTTGTCGTTGCTCTTCCTTGCCTAGGTGCAGAAAAAATTTGAATATGATGGTTCCATTTTCGAATAGCTCCTTTTCGAAATTATTGATCTGCTGAAATCTCTTTTCCCAGAATTGATCGGTTATATCTTCCAAAGACTCAATTCCAGGTATATTCTCTCCCAGAATATATTCTGGATGTACGCGCGTCACCAGTACATTTTCATAATGAGTTCGGTTAAAAACACCATATTTACCACGTTGGGGGAGAGCGGCAATATGTCTCCACAAATAGTCGTGCTGAAGCTCCAGTTTGGAAGGAGTTTTGAAACTATGAACTACTACTCCTCTAGGATTGAATTCCTGAAAAACTTCACGGATTAAACTATCTTTTCCAGCCGTGTCCATCCCTTGAAGACAAATCAAAACTGAATACTTATTGTGGGCATACATTACATCCTGGCGCTCACTCAACTCCTCCCGTATATCATTGAGTGCTTTTTTCTTTTCCATTTTTGAGGCATGAATATCAACTGATGTTGGTAAATTTTTCAGTTGCACCATTTGAGTTACCTGCAAACTTTCTGTCGAAATATCTTTCATAGTGGTTTATTTTTATATCCTCAAAAAAATGATTTAAATGGTATAAACAATATAATATTTTATAATTAAGTTTAAGAACTTCAATTAAATTTTTGTCTTACTCTTAAACACCAAATGTCAATCTCTCCCGCTCCTACATTACAGTCCAAAAGGTATTTAGCATTAGATGTTTTGAGAGGGCTGACCATTGCCTTCATGATTATAGTCAATACACCAGGCAGTTGGGGCGATTTATATTGGCCACTTGCTCATGCTCATTGGCATGGTTTCACTCCGACTGACTTGGTATTTCCTACTTTCTTATTTGTAGTAGGAAATGCGATGAGTTTTTCGATGAAGAAAATGGAAAGTATGAATTCTGGTGATTTTTTCAAGAAAGTTGGAAAAAGAACACTTCTTATATTTCTGATTGGATGGGTGCTACATGCATTTCCATTTTACGATAGGTTGGAAGGTGGCAGCATAGCGTTTATTGATCTATCTGAGGTGAGGTTATTTGGTGTGTTAGAGCGAATCGCCTTGTGCTATTTCTTTGCCTCTCTGATTTTATATATCGGCGGAGGTAGATTAGCATGGATATTTTCGGCCGTAACACTTTTAGCTTATTGGGCAATCATGTACTTCTTTGGAGATGCAGGCGATCCCTACAGTTTGACTGGCAATGCCGCTATCAAATTGGACCTAGCCTTGATAGGTCCTGCAAGGATGTATGGAGGAGAAGGAATTCCTTTTGATCCAGAGGGGATTTTAAGTACTCTACCTGCAATAGTCAATGTTATTGCTGGGTTTCTAGCCGGAGTAATGATCCAGAAGCTTGGCAATACGAAGGAAACAGTCAAGAGACTGGTAGTAATCGGGGTGATAATGATAGTTGTTGCTTACGGATGGGATCTCGTTTTTCCTATAAATAAAAAAATCTGGACCAGCTCTTACGTAGTACTCACAGTGGGCATAGATTTAGTTCTTATTGCACTCTTAATAGGCATCATAGAAATTAAAAATTGGAGAGGATGGACCTATTTCTTTGAGGTTTTTGGTAGAAATCCATTGATTCTATATATACTTTCTGGACTCGTGATTACCTTATTATCCATGATTCCTGTGGGAGATACTTCCATCAATGGATTTATGTATGAGACTTTTTATATTTCATGGCTTTCACCAAAATTAGCTTCATTCTTTTTTGCGTTGACATATATGCTAGTGATTTGGCTGATCGGACTTTGGATGGATAAAAGAAAAATATATGTGAAAGTGTAAAGTTAACTTTCTTTCAATCAGACATTTGAAGGCAATTTTGTGGATCCCATAAATGTTTAATCTAAACTTAGATTTTTATGGACCTGAAAATTTGAGTATACAATGTTAAATGGATGAGAGATCTATTTGATACCATCGGTCTACCAAAAACCAGCGCTGAAGAACACCTCATCAGTCACCAATTAGCGGAGGTATTCCATGCTATGAATCCTGATTTTTTAGGAATTGTAGAGGGACCAACTACCTTAGTGGATGGTTCAAAGACAGCATCTCTTCAAATGGAGTTGTGGTGCAGGACCTATCTCCCAAAGTTAAATTTCCAAGGAGTGCATGGCTTTTCGTCACCGGGACAGTAAGAATTTTGTGCGATTTACAACCCTGAAAAGATCAAGATACTATCTACTCCAGAAATCAAAGCTGGACACAGATTCGATGAGCCTTTTCTTCAAGACACCACAAATCGTCTCATAAAAGAACAATTTAGGCACTATCGAGCATCTCTGGAACTTAGCCTTTTGGTACTAGTAATACTTTTTTAACCCGCGTAATCATCGCACAGACTAGGTGTAAAGGAATTTTTGAGATGGTGGATTATGCTCGCTTTGAGCAAATCTCCGCGCTAGACAGACTAAAACTATTTGCAGAATATATCTCTGCCCGAGAGCGGTATGATGAATAATTGCAAAAAAGGGCGGCAAGGTTATGGTAATGGGAGACCTAAATGATGGGTTCGAATTGGATTTCTATGAAAATAAGTTTTCGAAAAGTGCAGTGGAGATTTTCCTAGGGATGTTTGGAGACCAGAATTAGTGTTGAAACCGATTATTGTCAAGCCAAAACTAAACAGTTATGGTTATTCTCCCTACTCTAGCCGCTATAAAGACCGAATTACCGGTGATCAGATAAATGTATTAATAGATCACTTACTGTCAAGTCAGGGGTTGAAGATCATTGATGGAACTGTAGGGAATCCCTATCTGGAACGAGGAAATGAGGTCATTCAAAAAGTAAGTCATTCCCTGAAAAATGCGTCAGACCATTTCCCGGTTTTGGCTAACATTGAATTTTAAGTGTCTACCACTTATCCTCAAGTCTATCAGACTATACAATACGATCACAATTTAGAGCGAAAAGCCTGTATTTTAGAATTCGACTTTCAGTTCTACCTATGACAACTTACTTTTCTATTCAAAAATCAGTGTTGGCAATCTGCATGCTTCTTCTTTCATTTTGCTTGGCACAAGCTCAGATCACGGAAGAAACCTATCACCGCGCAGAATATTTCCTAAGCAATAACATCCAGAAGGAAGTATATCATATGGATGTCAATCCGAATTGGTCGAGAGATGAGAATACATTCTGGCATCAGACGTACATTAAAGATGGTAAGAGATTTTTCATCACTACTATTGATCAAGCTAAGACTGAAGTAGCATTTGATCATGAACAATTGGCAAAGCAGCTAGGTGAAAAATCAGGTAAAAATGTAGAAGCCGCCAACCTGCCCTTTTCACGCATACAACTTCAAGGTAAAGATGGGATTTCCTTTGAATTTCAGAATCAAACATGGATTTATAAGGATGGAAAACTGGCAGCGGAGAAAAAGACTTTTGATAAAAAAAATAATAGCATTTCAATATCACCAGATGGAAATTGGAAAGCGTATGTGAAAAATTTCAATTTATATGTTGAGAATCTTCAAAGCGGAACCGAAACTCAGTTGAGTTTTGATGGTAAAAAGAACTACGAATATGCTTCCTACTGGGGCTGGTCAGATAAGATTCACGAGGAAGATGGAACTAGACCAGAGCACCTGACTATCAATTGGTCTCCCGATTCGAAGAAAATTCAAACTCAGATCGTTGATTTAAGATTAGCCGAAAAGATGCTTTTACTGGACAATAGTCAGAATGATAAATTCCGCCCTCAACTTCTTGGATATTATAGAGCTTCACCCGGGGACACTACTGTGGTTAATTATACTCCAGTAATATTTGATCTGTAAAAAAATACGGAGATTAAGTTCACCGAATTAACGTTGCCGCACTTTATAGGAGCTGATTTCAGATGGGATCAGAAAAGCGAAAAGCTCCACGGAACCTATTTACACAGAGGATTCAAAGCCTTTGATCTCGTAGAAATCGATGTTTCTACTGGTAAAATTCGGAAGGTTTATTCCGAAAGCTCCCCTACCCATGTAACTAATAATAACATATTTCAGCGATTAGAAAACGGCCAGTTTATATTGGGAACCGAGAAATCCGGTTGGAATCAGCTCTATTTAATGGATTGGGAATCAGGGAAATTAATCAATCGAATTACTGATGGAGAATATGTGGTTAAAAATTTACTGTCCGTAGATGAGCAAAACAAGGTGATTTATTTTGAAGCAGCCGGAAAAGAAAAGGAAGTAAACCCGTACTATTCATTTGTTTATAAAGTCAATTTTGACGGTACTGGACTACAACTTTTGACTCCTGAAAAATCATTTCATGACATAAGCTATGTAGAGGGTAAAAATTACTTGGTGGATAATTACTCGACGGTGGATGAACCAACTGTATCAGTTGTAAGAGAATTGAAAACGGGAAAGATCGTTCATGAAATCTCCAAAGCTGATATTTCTAATCTTCAGAAACGAGGTTACAAAAGCCCAACGCCTTTTTACGCTACTGCCAAAGACGGTGAAACAACGATTTATGGAATATTCTTCTTGCCGACTACTTTTGATTCCACAAATAATTATCCAATCATAGACTATACCTATACCGGCCCGCACATTGATATTACCCCAAAAACTTTTAAAGCCGGATTGATAGGTTTGCAGCAGCCCATGGCGGAGCTTGGATTTGTAGTAGTGACCGTCGATGGCCTTGGGACGGCTGGCCGAGGCAAAGTATTTAATGACGTGTCATACAACAATCTTGGAGATGGCACTACCGATCATGTGGTGGCTATAAAAGAACTTGCTGCCAATTACTCTTATATGAATGTCGATAAGGTGGGTATTTTTGGTCATTCTGCTGGTGGCTATGATGCTGCCAGAGCAATGTTGCTTCATCCAGACTTCTATAAAGTTGGAGTTGCCTCAGCGGGTGATCACGATCATAGAATGGAAAAAGCATGGTGGCCAGAGATGTATATGGGATATCCTGTGGGAGATTTTTATAATGAGCAATCCAATATCACCAATGCTGAGAATCTTAAAGGTTACCTACTTTTGGCACATGGTGGAATTGATGAAAACGTAAATCCTTCGGCAACTTTTAAATTTGCTGAAGCTTTAATTACTGCAGGTAAAGATTTTGATTTGTTTATCTGGCCAAGTCACAACCATAATTTCGGACGTACCAATGGAGATTATTTTACAAAGAAACGTTGGGACTATTTTATTGAGCATTTGATGGAGGAGAAGCCAGTGCGAAATTATCAAATCAAAACAGATTAAGACTTCGCAGACAAATGCAAGCGAAGTCAATTTTCAATGAGTGATTTTGTGCATTGGATTATCTTTATCACTGTGACAAGTATTCAAAAAGAGATCGCATTAAGTGAATATCCGCAATCATGCCAGTAACCTTATTTTCTTTGGTTAATTGGCAGGAAGATAAATGACGGGTGACCGAAGTAATGGCTAAGCTAGTGTTTTGATTTAATAAGTCGCTTTTTGTCTTTTTCTGGTGCAATTGCGGATATACATATAACATAATGTGAGTATCGGTGACCACGCACGTATCAATAAGTTGTTTGGTTCTCAGATGTAAAAAACCCCCTGGCCCCCTTTGGAAAGGGGGAGTTGCCGAAATTGATTCTCAAAACGAACAACTATTGATTAAATGCTGCTTATACCTGGTCCTTTTTTGTCTGATGACACTAGAACGAAAACTCATTTTAAAAAAAATCAATTTAATCTGTCCAACACTTCAAATCTAGAAGAATTGGAGATGAACTCGGGTACGATAGTTTTCAGATGACTGACCAACTCATTCTCCGAGTTTTTATCGATGAGTTCAATAAATAGATCAATCTGACTGTCGATTTTATGATAGGAAGAAGGAAGTACTTGAGCAATTTTAATCTTCGGATGATGCGTGATTTTGACCGTTTCGAAGTCGTTCAAGAGCTCTTCATATAATTTTTCACCTTCCCGAAGGCCCGAAAAAACAATTTTAATATCCTGGTCCACCTTTTTACCAGAAAGTTGAATCATCTTTTTGGCCAAGTCGAGAATTTTCACAGGTTCACCCATATCAAAAACATATATCTCTCCACCCTCTCCCATTATCCCAGCTTCCAACACGAGTTGACAGGCTTCTGGAATGGTCATGAAATAACGAGTAATGTCAGGATGGGTAACAGATATAGGCCCACCATGCAAAATCTGTTTTTTAAAAAGTGGAATTACAGAACCGTTGGAGCCTAATACATTTCCAAATCTGGTAGTGATAAATTTAGTATGGTAACACTGATGATGTTTCTCTAAGTACTGGTTTAATGCCTGAACATACATTTCAGCGGCACGCTTACTTGCCCCCATTACATTGGTAGGGTTTACAGCCTTATCTGTGGAGACGAGGACAAACTTATCTACTTTTGCTAAAACAGCAATATCCGCAAGAAGTTTTGTGCCCATCACATTGCACTGGATAGCTTCCTCTGGATAGGTTTCCATCATTGGCACATGTTTGTAGGCCGCCGCATGAAATACTATTTGTGGTTTATATGCTTTAAAAATTTCCTTAACTTTCTTTCTGTTCCTTACATCGCCCAGCACAACCTGAATTCTACATGCAGGATAATTTTCTTTAAACTCTTGCTGAACATCATATAAAGCAGATTCAGCAATGTCAAATAAAATCAAAAGTTTGGGCTCATAGAAGCTAATCTGACGACAAAGCTCTGATCCTATAGAACCTGCAGCTCCTGTCACAAGAATAACTTTATCTTCTAGATCTTGGTGTATTCTTGGATTATTCAGCAGAATCTGCTCACGACTGAGCAAATCCTCAATTTTCACCTCTCGTATAGCTCCCGCAGTCAAGCCTCCATTGATCCATTGATCTACATTTGGAACAATTGAAACCGATAATTTTAATCTAAGGCACTCATCTATAATCTCATTCTTTCTTGCCACTGACAAATCGCGCACAGCAATGATCAATTCTGTGATTCCATATTGAGTAACTAACTTCTCAAGATTCGCATTTCCCCGGTATATTCTTTTACCATCTATATTCTTTCCCTCTTTTTGAGGATCATCATCCATGAAAGCTACGGTATTGAAGAGAATCTTGCTGTCTCGCTTTATTGCTTCCTGTGCAATAATTCCAGCTTCTCCGGCTCCGAAAATAATGCCGTTTTTAAGCTCTTTAACTAAAATCCCATTTTTGAGGTAAACGAAAAGTTCTTTCACCACCAAGCGGTAGAATATTAACATGCACAAGGAGGAAAGACTGGCTATAATCAGTACCGAATTAGGAAGTAAAAACCGATCATTCAGGAAATTTCCATGGAAAAAATTTAGGCAAAGGAATAAAATGAAAGTGATAATAATGGTTTTGAAAATATTAGAACCATCTCTAAAGCCTGTATGCCTAACTATTCCTTCGTAGCTTCTGGTGTTTTGCATTACAAGCAACCCACCCACCATGAAAATAAAGCTTCCAGCTACTGCATCATTCTGCTCTATCAATGCAAGCTCAAAATTGAACCGTACCAAATATCCAAATAATGCTGAATAGAAAAGAATGAAAGAATCAAGAGTAGCAATAATCCATCGAGGCAAGATTTTCAAGCGAGTTAAAAAATTCATAGTAGAAAATTTATCAAATTGCTAAGGTAAAATGATAGCTATGCCAAAAAGACTAATTAAGTTCAAAGATAGTACTTTAAAATGTATTCACCAATAATCCAAAATCCTGTTAAAATAATTTCAATTACGATTTTAGGTATATGACCTTAACCAAAACACTGTTCTTTCAATTACTTAACAGGTTATAAATTTCCATCATTTCTTGCAAACCGAAGGTCCGAAGAATCAACACTATTCATACGCCTCGCCAAAGCCGAAGCGATGAAAAGCATTCATCGCAGAAGCGTTGTCCCGATACCTATTGCAGGGAGGGTGCATTAGTACCGATTGACCTACGCTATAGCAATCGGAACAGGTTTTTAGAAGTGTACCTATTGTTTGCCTTGCAAGTCATACAAGATCTTGAGTGGATAGGATCTCCCAATTTGCTTTCATGAGTAGCTAGTAAAAAATCTCGATTTTTAACCCACATTGCAGAAATTAGGGGACAGTGCAGAAATTTTCAATTATTTTCTGTTTTAGCGCATCAATTCCCTGTACTCCCCTCCTACAGGGATTTTGTTTGGTTAGCTCCATTAGGCCTTCATTTGGTTTGTAGTACACAG
>Ga0307486_1000161_pt1 | contig 72397 bp, 60 predicted proteins | sample CBIW02metaG_FD_203663 | JGI IMG/M metagenome (GOLD analysis project Ga0307486, IMG submission 203663) | Sea-ice brine microbial communities from Beaufort Sea near Barrow, Alaska, United States - CBIW 0.2 | ecosystem: Environmental > Aquatic > Marine > Coastal | place: USA: Alaska | collected... | reverse complement strand
TGTCTTTGAACGAATCCAGAGCCATAAGCAAAAAGACCTTTATCAACTTCTACCCTCTAATTGGAACCAGCACAGGGTTAACTGAATTCCTTACAATTCCTAAACCAAACTATATGGGATCCTCGGATGGATACGAATGAACTCCATTTCGTAGTGAAAGACACCGCTTTTGATCAAAGAAATCTCATCATCATTCTTTAGCTAGTAGAAATGGTCTTTCATCAGTCCAGGAACCAGTTGAGCGGGCGGAGCTAAATGTGCAACCTGCGATCCTTTGACCATACCAACCCCTGGAGTTCTATGGCTGCCAGGTTGATCACTCAATCCCTTCGTGAGAGTTGCGTGTGCGGATAAGAATAATTTCTCAGAAGATGGTTTATAGGAATTTAGATTCTCATAAACTTCTATCGCATTGATCACGTCAGGAATATTTTTCTAAGGACCAATGATCCGTTTATTTTCTATCAATGCAGTTATCTGCTCTTCAGAAAGTGTGTTTCCCTCGATCTGAAGAGAGGAGTGGATGGTTTTAATCTTATTTTGCTTGCGAAGTTGAGGAGATTGGTTATCTAAAAAAAGTGTATTTGTCTCACCGATTTTTTCAGAGATCGAATTGACCAATTGTAAAATCTTTCCAGTGATATCAATCTTAAGATTAACTAGATTATTTTTTGGAGGATTGAACAAGAGAAAAAGTGATTAGCCTGCGTAATTCACCGTAAAAAATAATTAATAACGTATTGGCTGCTAGACACTAGCTGTGGGCTACATCGGTCTTGCTATCCGTAAACCAAGGGATTTAGGAAACCACCATAATTACGAATAATCGTATATTTGAGGTCCCTACTTCTTCCTCTCAATGGTATAGCTTACCAAGCCTAAAAGGGAAGTTTTATAAATGGATTCAGGAAATTCCTCAAGAATAATCAACGCTTCCTGATAGTAGCGATTCATAGCAGCTGTGGCATAATCCAGTCCACCGCTTCCTTTGACATATCTGATCACCTCATTTACTGCTTTCCTATCTTCACTTTTGTTTCGGATAAGATTGATTATTCTCCTCTTTTCCAACCAGTCACTTTTACTCAGTGCATAAATCAGAGGTAAGGTCATCTTTTTTTCTTTGATATCTATGCCTACAGGTTTACCGATTTCATCTTCTCCGAAGTCAAATAAATCATCCTTAATCTGGAAAGCCATTCCCACTTTTTCTCCAAAATTCCTCATTTTATCAATCAATTCTGGATCATCAGAATTGCTTGAAGCTCCGACAGCACAGCAGGAGGCAATCAAACTAGCCGTCTTTTGTTTAATGATTTGATAGTAAACTTCCTCAGTAATGTCGAGCTTTCTTGCTTTGGCAATCTGAAGAAGTTCGCCTTCCGACATTTCTTTCACTGCGTTGCTTACGATTTTCAGCAACTGAAAATCTCCATTGTCCACACTCAGCAGTAAACCCCTAGACAGTAGATAATCTCCAACTAATACCGCAATTTTATTCTTCCAAAGCGCATTGATAGAGAAAAATCCACGCCGGTAATTGGCATCATCCACTACATCATCGTGTACCAAAGTGGCGGTATGCAGCAATTCAATTAGTGCAGCGCCGCGATGGGTGGCATCGTTTATTTCTCCGCATATCCCAGCAGTTAAAAATACAAACATCGGCCGCATTTGTTTGCCTTTGCGCTTCACGATGTAGTTGGTAATATGATCAAGAAGCTTGACCTTACTCTTCATAAAGTCACGAAATTTCAGTTCAAATTGAACCATTTCATTCTCTATGGGCGCTTGAATTTCCTTAAGGTCTAATTTCATTCCTTTTTTGATGACGTAAAAATACTATCCTTTCTCTCATGGACAAGGAAAACTAGAGTGATGGTTTACTTATCTATTAAAATGAGCAAGAATCCTATGGAATACTTGTTCAAAAAAGAGGTTGGATAAGCGTATCATCCTATGGGTTGGAAGAGAATAATTGGTGGATATATTGATGTTATTAGTGGCACCCGTGGAAATTGATTGAGTGATTTATGAAGTTATTTCGGTAAGCGGTTAATATTTCTTTGTAGGGCTGCATGTACTATCTAATAATACGATTGAGTGATCATCTATCTGTTAGGTTACATTGGCTAGGGTCTTTTTGTTTATCTTTGAATTGATTTTTAAAACAAACCAGCTACTTGGAGGAGAAATATATCAAACATAGGTACGAGCCAATTCACCCAAGCAAGGAGGAATGGCAGGTGGTCAAACTTGCCCGTGAGCGCAAGGAGTTCGTTAAAAAAGTGGCAAACCTTTCTGAGAAGCGAATTCTAACTATCACTGCCACCAATCCTGATATACTTAAAGAAGAATTAGAGACCACTTTGTATCGAGAGAAACTACGCGTGAAGCAGAATCCCTGGGTGGTTGATCCTGATGATGATTCATCTTTTTGGAGCGAAGTTAAGTCTTCTTTAGTTCAAATCAGTACAGAAATCACTCAATCCAGAAAAGAGAAGCTTCAGAGCTATCGGGGAATTTTGAACAGGATTACGTCCCGCTATGCGGACGAAATCGCAAGTAATTTCAAACATACTCACTACAAAGTTACTCGTTCTGTAGTCACCTATGGTTTTTCCAGGCTGCTCAACGCCGCTAGGGTAAAAGGCTTTAAATCCATTTTTAGCAATCAATATACCCTTCAGGATAAAATCCAGATTACCGGAGAGACTGATCAGTTAAGGGATCTGGCTACCAAAGGAACGGTGGTGATGGTTCCTACCCACTTTAGTAATTTGGACAGTGTGCTGATTGGCTGGGTTATATCTGTATTAGGTTTACCACCATTCATCTATGGAGCAGGATTGAATCTTTTCAATATTTCCATTTTTGCTTACTTCATGAATTCGCTCGGAGCCTATAAGGTGGATAGAAGGAAGAAGAATCTCATTTACTTAGAGACTTTGAAAACGTACTCTAAAGAAGCGATTAAGTTTGGCTGTCATAGTCTTTTCTTTCCGGGAGGAACCAGATCTCGAAGTGGGATGATCGAATCTAAACTGAAGCTAGGATTATTGAGCACTGCGATAGAAGCGCAACGGGCTAATTATCAAGAAGGCTTTGATACTATTGGCGGAAAGATATTTATCGTTCCTGTGACTATCAATTACCATTTTGTGTTGGAGGCTCCAAGCCTGATCAGAGATCATCTTAGTATTACTGGACAAGAGCGATATTATCAGGAAAATGATGAATACTCCAATTCATATAAGATTTCTAAATTCTTACTTAAATTTTTTACCAAAGGTTCTGATATCTCAGTGTCCGTAGGTCGGGCAATGGATGTATTGGGAAATTTTGTAGATGCAGATGGAGTGAGCTTGGACAAGAGCGGAAGAAAAATTGATAGCAAGGATTATTTTATTTCCGGAGGGAAAGTATCTCTCGATCATCAGCGCGAAGAAGAATACACCAATATGCTTGGAAAGCGAATCGTAGAAGAGTTTCATAAAATCAATCGGGTATTCAGTTCGCATCTGGTGGCCTTTACTGCTTTTGAAATGATTAAAAGACAAAATAGAAAACTTGACCTATTCGAATTATTACGGTTGCCCCAGGAGGATATTATTATTCCATATTTAGATTTCAAGCAAGAATGCCAAAAAGTATTGGACAGAATACGGGAGTTGAAGGCGTTGGGAATGATCAATACAGCTCCTCATTTGTCCAGAACACTGGATGAGATAATCACTCATGGGATAGATAATGTGGGGATGTATCATGCAAAACATCCCATTATTAAGGATAAAAATGGCGACGTAGTCACCCAAGACATGAGTTTACTCTATTTTTATCATAACAGACTGACAGGATATGGACTCGAAAAGCTCTTCTAAAGTAAAAATAATCGGAGTAGTTGGGGTCGGGAGCTTTGGAGCTGCTATAGCCAATATGCTTGCCGTTAAGAGCCAAGTAATGGTTTATGCGAGAAGGCAGGAAGTGGTGGATGAAATTAATTCTAAAAATTCCGCTCATGGCAAGCCTTTGCATGCTACTATAATTGCGACCAGCATTCCTGAGGAAATATGCCAGCAGTGTGAAATTCTTTTTTTTATGATCCCCTCCTCAGGCTTTCAGGAAGTCGTGCGTACTTTTGCCCCATTTCTATTTCCGTACCATCTCATTATTCATGGTACAAAGGGGTTGTGTCTAAATCTAAAACCAGGTGAGACACTTGAAACAGTTAAAAAATTGAAGCGGGATCAGCTTCTGACTATGAGTGAAGTGATATTGGAGGAGACCGTGGCAGTCAGAGTAGGGTGTCTGGCGGGGCCTAACTTATCCAAAGAGCTGGCGCTGGGACTGCCCGCAGCAACCGTGATTGCCAGTAAATACAATGAAGTAATCCTTGAGGGTCAGAGTCTGCTCAGGTCGGAGAAGTTTCAGGTTTATGGAAATTCTGATATCATCGGAGTTGAATTGAGCGGAGTGTTGAAAAATATTATTGCGATAGCCTCCGGAGCGCTTGCAGGTTTGGGATTGGGAGAAAATGCCAAAGGCTTGTTGATCTCCCGAGGAATGGTAGAAATGATTCATTTGGCGAGTGCGCTGGGCGGAGGTATGAAAGCTGTAATAGGACTGGCGGGGATAGGAGACTTGGTAACCACCTGTAATTCTGTTCATTCCAGAAACTTCACAGTTGGGTATCGACTTGCTCAGGGAGATTCACTCGATACTATCCTATCAAGTATGGAGGAAGTAGCTGAGGGAATAAATACTGTTAGGATTATCAAAGCATTTTTAGAAACTACCGATCTTCGCGCACCAATTACCGAGAATCTTTACAGAGTATTATTTGAAGACCTGGAAATTGAGGAAGCAGTGCAGTTTCTGATGAAATACCCTTTCAATGTGGATGTAGATTTTTTATAGTTCAAAAGTGGATCTTTAGGGAAGAGAAGATTCGTCATCTGCGAAAAAATAAAGCCCATCGGTCGTGATGGGCTTTTGATGTGTGCCCAGCATAGGAAGTAACTTTAGGGTGCAAGTCCCGGACACGCCTTTACAATGGGAAGTGTTAGCCTAAAGACAAGGGTGTCCACTGCGAGGTGGAATCTGAAGGAAGCTGGCGGCAAAATCTCGGCCTGAAGGACAGAAACTACATATAAGTCTCAAGTTTTTTGGATGAGGTTGCATCAGAAAACTAAGTCCTAAACTGTACAGAAGCATTAGGGTAAATGTAGCGGGGGAAAATGAGATGAAAGTTACTGTTCTTACCTGGAGAGGTCTCACGGACATGCATTAGGTTATAACTCGAATGCATGGAGCAAAACTTACCGTGAGAAGTCAGCAGACGGCATAGTAGAACCGGTAACGCGCGTTGTAATAACGAGGTCTCACCAAGGTTTGAATGCCAGAACCTTGCAGTTGAAATGCTGTGCGGAAGTTACCAAATCGAATGGCTAGATGCTCTGAAAAGCGGCTCTTTACTAAAAGAATAGGACGAAATCCGAAGGATAGCTAAAAGTGACTAGATGGAATGAGGTTAGCTAAGTGAAATCGCAATACGCCCGAGTTTGAAGGGTGTCAAAGCAAGGAACCGCCCTGTACCGAACGGTATGCAGGGCGGTGTGGGAGCTCGAAGGGAACTAATCTCGTTTCGAGTTCCCGATTTTAAGGTAGCTTCAAGATTATCTGATTGGTACTATTTTCACCAATAAACCAGTTCCTTCTGTAATAGCATAGAGATAACCATCAGGGCTTTCTTGCACTTGTCTTACTCGGCCTAGGTCCTGAAACATGATTTCCTGAGCTCCTGCATTTGCTCCATCCATATCTACTCTATTGATATGACTCTTCTTAAGACCTCCTATAAGTATGTCTCCTTTCCAGGCAGGATATTTATCTGAAGTAATCATAGTCATACCGGCTGTGGCAATTGAAGGTACATAGTAAGTAAGAGGTTGTTCCATACCTTCTTTTTCTTGGATATCTGATACTGGGGTATCATCATAATCGATTCCCCAAGTGATCACAGGCCACCCGTAATTTTTTCCTTTTTCTATCAGATTCAGCTCATCACCACCTTGTGGACCATGTTCGGTCTCGTAGAGTTTATTATTTTCTTTATCGAAATACAATCCTTGAGGATTTCTGTTTCCATACGTCCAAATTGAAGCCACGGCACCTTCGGTATTCACAAAAGGATTGTCAGAAGGAACACTTCCGTCATCGTTGAGTCTATGGATTTTACCATGTGAATTTGTAAGATCCTGAGCATTGGTAGGAGTATCTCCGCGCTCTCCGCTAGAATAGTATAGATGATTCTCGTTGTCAAAAACTATCCGACTTCCGTAGTGACGGTTGCTTTTCCAAGCTGGTACAGATTCGATGATCTCTTCCTTATTGATAGCTTGGTTGCCGTCAAGCTTGAATCTCATAATGGCGGTAGTGGAGGCACTGTCTGGCATCGCTTTGCCGTAGGAAATGTAGATCCATCCATTTTCATTAAAATCGGGATGTGCAGTGACATCAAGTAAACCGGATTGACCTTCTGTCCAAAATTCCGGAAGTCCCTGTATTTTTTCTCCTGTAAATTTGTCGTCTTGAAATATGAGGATTTCTCCTTTCTTCTCAGTCACAAGCATTTTGCCATCTGCCAGCCAAGTCATGCCCCAAGGATTTTCAAACTCAGTGTACAAAGTATCTAAATTGACTAACATCTTTTCAGTCTGTACAGCGTAAGTTTCGTCAATAGGCTCTTCCTTAACAGTTACTTCTTTTGGAGCACAAGAAGTCCATAAAGTAACTCCCCCTGCGAGGATTGCCAAGGGCAACAAGCGATAAGTTGATTTCATAGGTTGTTTTTTTGAAACGCAAAGTTACGCTTTCTGTTCGAAATCAGTATTTTCTTATGAGAAGATCAATTAATTATATTTTGACTACGGTGTTTTGTTCTAAAAATGAATGTGCTTTGATCACCATGTCCCGTGACCCTATGATCAGAGGAGTACGCTGATGAAGAGAAGAAGGGATAATATCCAATATTCTCTTTCGGCCATCTGTGGCTAAGGCACCGGATTGCTCAGCTATGAATGCCAGCGCATTTGCTTCATAAAGCAATCTAAGTTTGCCATTAGGTTTTTTTTTGGTCGCTGGATAAAGATAAATTCCGCCTTTAAGTAAATTTCTGTGAAAGTCAGCCACTAGCGAACCGATATATCTCGCTGCATAATCATTTGATTTGCAGTAATCGACATAAGATTTAATGTGTTCCCGCCAGTCCTTTTCCAAACCTTCATTAATTGAGTAGATAGTTCCAGATTTTGGAGCTTTTATATCTGGGTGGGAAAGGAAAAATTCGCCAAGAGAATGTTCGTAAGTAAAGCCATTCACCCCGCAACCTGTGGTGTACACCAACATAGTAGAAGATCCATAAAGCACATATCCTGCAGCCACTTGCTCAGTTCCCGGCTGCATTATGTCTTCTTCTGTGATCGGGCTTCCCATTGGTGTTTTCCTTCGGTAAATAGAAAAAATAGTTCCTATGCTGATGTTGACATCAATATTTGAGCTTCCATCCAAAGGATCTATTGCCACGACATATTTTCCTGTGTTATTTTGAAAATCTATGACCGAATCTTCCTCTTCAGATACTATGGCACAAACTTCGCCACCTTTACTTAGTGCACGCATAAATCGGATGTTGGCAATCACATCAAGTTTTTGCTGCTCTTCGCCTTGCACATTCACTTGACCAAATGCTCCGCCAATATTCGCTAATCCTGCACGGTTCGTTTCACGATTTACGATCTTCGTAGCTAGAGCTATATCTCTTAGCAATTGGGAAAGCTCGCCAGAAGCAAACGGGAAATCTCTTTGTTTTGACTTGATAAATCGATCTAATGTGATACCTACAGAATAGGCAATTCCACTTTGATCAGAATTGTAAGGAATAATTTTCATTGCTTTTAGTCTCAGTTGGTTAATGATTTTCCCACGAAAATAGATAATATTTTCTATGACAAAAACCTTAATTTATAAATTTGGAGGCGCTTCAGTGAAAGATGCCCTCTCAGTCAAAAACACAGCTGAAATTCTTCGTAATCGATTGCGAAATAATTTTGTCATTGTTGTTTCGGCTATGGGAAAGTCCACAAATACCTTGGAGTTAATCCTCTCACAAAAGCTTGAGTCGAAGGATTATTTAAGCACAACACAAGCATTATTAGATTTCCATTTTGAAGTTTGTAGAAATTTATTACCAGTGGATCATGGCATTTTCTCTATTTTAGATAAGCTGTTTATTCAATTAAAAAAAGAGTTAGGTAAATCCATTTCCAAAGAAAATTACGATGAGTATTATGATCGAATTGTAGGATACGGAGAATTAGCTTCTTCTCGAATAGTAATGGAATATCTGTGTGAAGTAGGAATACCTGTTCTATGGCAAGATGCTAGGGAGCTGATTAAAACTGACAGTGATTTTAGATTTGCAAAAGTTGATTGGCAGCAAACGCGGAAAAATTGCCAAACCCAATTGAAATTCAAATTGGATAAATTTCCGGTGCTCACTCAGGGGTTTATTGCTTCAAATGAATTTCGAAAGCCAACTACTTTGGGTCGAGAAGGATCAGATTTTACGGCGGCTATTCTGGCTACTTGTTTGGATGCTGAATCGGTCACTATCTGGAAAGATGTGCCAGGAGTGCTCAATGCAGATCCCAAAATCTTTAATAATACGATTCTATTTCCTGAATTAGACTATCAACAGGCAGCGGAGATGACGTTCTACGGAGCATCTGTCATCCATCCAAAAACGATCAGACCTTTGGCGAATGCCTCAATTCCTCTGTTTGTAAAATCCTTTCAGCACCCAAATGAGGACGGAACTAAAATTTACAAACTCGCCGATACCTCGTACTTCCCAACCATAGTGCTCAAGAGAGATCAGATTTTGGTCAGCTTGAAAATGACTGACTTTACTTTTATTGAAGAGGGTCAAATCCATCAGGTGTATGCCCGGTTGAATAAGTTGAAACTCAGGGTAAATATGCTTCAAGTGTCTGCCATTAGCATTTCTATCGTGATTGATTCACAACTTTTCAAATTAGAGCAGTTTCTTGAAAAGCTCAAAGATGATTTTGAAATCCGCTATAATGATGGGCTTGAGCTGCTGACAATTATCTATCCTCAAGAGAATGTAGATGAATTTCTGGAAGGGTATGAGATTTTGCTCGAGCAGCGTACTCGGACTACCTATCAGATAGTCAGAAGGAAAGTCAGCAGAGATTGAGATTTTTGGAAACGTTTATTTTGAGAATATGTATTTCCCAAGGGCACCAGTAGCCTAAATTTCTATTCTAATTCATGGTTTTAGTTTAGTCAAAAATACAATCTAAATAGTGAGACAATTAAAAACCCCCGGTAAAGCTGGGGCTAAATTGAAAATCAAGAAAGAAGTCCTAAAAGTAAGAAGCTATATAATTCCACCTTTGCAGTGCTTTAGAGCAGTTATTTATTATTCTCCGGACACTTCTTTTAGGATTATAAATGGGTTGGCCCTTAGGAGTATAGTAAGAATGGGTTTGAGATAACTTAGAAAGTATATGATTAAACCGATTTCTATAAAGCCTTCACCTCCCTAATGGTGCATTTATGGATACTAAATTTTGAAAATGTAATAATGATTAATTGGGCATAATTTCATATTTTCAAGGACTAAACCTTTTAAGCCTTGAAATCCTTATGAAGACCCGTAGATTATTTTTGCAACAAGCCAGTCTATCCGCCTTGGCATTATCTGTTCCTTCTTTTCAGTCTCTAGCCTCTGTTTCAGACTTTCTCAATTCTAATTTGGAGCCAAAAACGCTCAGGGTAGCAATTATGGGTTTAGGCAGCTATGGAACCAGAGTCGCCGAAGCCATTCAAGGATGTACCCGAACAAAATTAGTTGGCGTAATCAGTGGTACTCCCTCTAAAGTAGCGGCGTGGCGAGAGAAATATTCTATCCCTGAAAAAAATTGTTATACCTATGACAACTTTGATCAGGTGACTGATAATCCAGACATTGATGCAATCTATGTCATCACTCCAAATGCACTTCACAAAGATCAAGTATTACGTGTGGCCAAGGCTGGTAAGCATGCAATTTGTGAAAAACCCATGGCAGTAAATGCGACCGATGCCCAAGAAATGGTGGACGCGTGTAGGAAGGCAGGAGTTAAATTACTGGTTGGTTACAGGATGCATTTTGAACTAAATACACTCGAAGTGGTCCGAATGCGCAAAGAAGGAGAGTTTGGTGAAATCCGATTTTTTCAGGGATTGTGTGGATTTGTGATTGGTGACCCTACTCAATGGAGATTAAATCCTGTACTGTCGGGAGGCGGAGCGATGATGGATATTGGGATATATGCAATTAACGGATCCAGATATATGATTGGCGAAGAGCCAACTTGGATTACTGCTCAAGAAACCAAAAGTAATCCCGAGAAGTTTAAGGAGGGCATAGATGAGACAATTACGTTTCAGATGGGATTCCCGAGCGGCGCCACCGCTTCTTGTCTTTCTACTTATAATATGAACTACCTGGATAAGTTTTATCTCAATGGTAGCAAGGGCTGGGCTGAGATGCAGCCATCCACAGGTTACGGACCTATCAAAGGTGAAACAAACAAAGGGCCATTGACTGAGCCGATCCTGACGCATCAAACTGTTCAGATGGATGCGATGGCAGGAATTATATTTGATGGAGCAAAACCCGAAATTCCTGTCGATGGCCAGGAAGGGGTAAAGGATATGAAAATCATTGATGCCATCTTTAAGGCTGTTAAAACCGGCGAAAAGGTAATGCTAAGCTGATCAAAATAGAATTTCAATACTTAAATTAAGTGATGGCTTTTATAGACCATCTTTTGATCAAGCGTAGAGCTGATGGGTGATTTTCACCTGATCCAAAAAACCTACGAGAGACTTCTCTAGGATTTGATAGATTTCTTCAAATCCTTCTTCACCACCGTAATAGGGATCTGGTACTGACTGACCCATTGTTTCAGATACAAAATTGCGCATTAGGTAAATCTCTTTTTCGGGAAATCCGTGACGAATTTTCAGATTATTAAGATTTCGCAGATTGCTGTGGTCCATTGCAATGATATAATCGAAATCTCTCAAGTCAGTCCTATTTACTTGGCGGCCTCTATGATTGATGGGAAGTTGATGTTTATCGGCACATTTGATGGTTCTCTCATCAGGCAGTTCTCCAATGTGAAAATCAGAGGTGCCGGCACTGTCTATTTTAAATTGGTTTTGCATACCCACAGCGTGTATTTTACTATTGAAAATAGCCTCTGCCAGTGGAGATCTGCAAATATTACCTAGACATACAAATAGAACTCGAATCATATTTCTGAAAATCAGAAGGTATAGTTGTTAAAAAAGAAAGGCTTTGAAACTACTGAATTTTAAATAAAACTTCGATGCTACAGTCAGGTTTTTTGTTAAAAACTTATTTGTATATCCGCAATTGCACGAGTAAAAGATAAAAAGCGACTTAATTAATGGTAAACACTAGCCTAGCCGGCACTTCGGTCGCTGGTGCTGAGCTTGCCTAAGCATCGGTGTTCCCGCTAATTAACCAAAGAAAATAAGGCTACTGGCATGATTGCGGATCATTAGAAAAACCTATTTCTCAGTCACTTTCAATTCCCTTTCTACTGAATTTATTGCGAATTAAACTAATTCCCCTCAAATGGCTAATTTTAAGGAATGAAATGGATCTATCGCTTTGTGCTTTCACTGGCAAAAATAGTTTTACCAATAGTTGGGTTACTAGTTCCAAAGGTGGGCTATTTTTTGGTAGGCAGAAAGAAATTATTTGAAAGGCTGTCGGATTTCAGGGAGCAAAATAAAGGCGATCTTTTATGGTTTCATGTAGCTTCTTTGGGCGAATATGAGCAGTCCAGACCTGTGATTGCCTTACTGAAAGAAAAATACCCTAATGCAAAAGTAGTGGTTAGTTTTTTTAGCCCATCAGGATATGATCATGTAATTAAAAAGCCTCAACAAAATGTTGATTTTATTAGCTATTTACCATTGGATACTCACAGCAATGCAATTCGTTTTGTTTCTTTGCTGCATCCTACACTAGTTTTCTTTGTGAAGTATGATCTTTGGTATGAGCATATTTTAGCCTTAAAAAGTAGAAGTATTCCTATCTTTTTATGTTCAGCTTCTTTTCGGTCGGATCAATCCTATTTTAAATCGGATGGGTTTTTCAGAAAAATTCTTTTTCAACTTGATCACATTTTTACCCTAAATCAAAATTCTTTAGAGTTGCTAGAATCCATAGGCTATGTTAATGGAAGTTTTGCAGGGGATACCAGATTTGATAGAGTAGCTGATAGTGCCAAAAGTCCCAAAATATTTCCAGAATTGGAACAATGGTCAACTGGTGACAGTGTGAATGTAGCAGGTTCGGTTTGGCAGGAAGACATGGATCTGTTGATTCCTCTTTTAAATAGAAATCCTAAAGATAAATGGATCATAGCTCCACACGATCTCGATGCTGAATCAATGGGACGTTGGTCAACTGAACTTTCTTCAAAAGCTGTACGCTTTTCACAATGGGACTATGATCCCGAAGTTAGAATAATCTTCATAGATAATATCGGAATGCTGAGTTCTTTATACCAATTTGCCAGGATAGCTTATGTCGGAGGTGCGTTTGGAAAGGGATTGCATAATATTTTGGAGCCATTGGGATTTGGAGTTCCGGTGATGTTCGGAAAAGTGAAAAAGCAAGCCAAGTTTCCGGAGGCTAGCCAAAGTCTAATCAACGGATGTGGTTTTGAGGTGGGTACGGTTCAGGAAATTGAACGCATTTATCAAAAGCTTCAAAAGGAAGAGCATTATAACCAATGTGTAACAGCTGCCCAAAGCTGGGTGGAAGCCAACGTAGGTGCATCAAAGAGGATAGTGGACCGAGTTGTAAAAATGTTTGTAAAATCATGAAAGGTAGAGTCATTAAATCCACTGGAAGTTGGTACCTGGTGCAGGTAGAAGACGAGGTAATTTCTGCCCGTTTAAAAGGTAAATTCAAGCAGGATGACATCAAGTTGACTAATCCGATTTCGGTGGGAGATATGGTAGAGTTGGCCAAAGAACCTAATCAGGAGACTGCAGTAATATCGGATATTTTGCCCCGGGAGAATTATGTGGTTCGTAAGTCTACCCGTAAGCATCATTTTTCTCATATCATTGCCAGTAACCTTGACCAGGCGATTCTGGTCATTACGATGAAGAATCCGAGAACTTCGCTAGGATTTATAGATCGGTTCTTGGTCAGTACGGAGAGCTTTCGGATTCCAGCTATTTTGGTTATAAATAAAATGGACCTGATGGAAGGGGAAAAGGCAGAGGACTGGCTTGTTGATATCCATGAGATTTATGAGCCACTGGGATATATTGTGGTGGAGATCTCGGCGTTGGAGGAAAAGAATTTGGTAGAGAAGTTTAAGCCTATTTTAAAAAATAAATCAACCTTGATTTCAGGACATTCCGGCGTGGGTAAGTCCACCTTGTTAAATGCATTGGTGTCAAAAGCCGATCAGCATACAAAAGAGGTGTCAAATTTCACGTCCAAAGGAGTTCATACCACCACTTTTGCAGAGTTGTTTGCGTTGGATTATGGTGGGGATTTGATCGACACTCCAGGCATCAAAGAATTTGGAATTTTGGAAATAGAGGATCAGGAATTATCTCATTATTTTCCAGAAATGAGAAAATACCTTGGACAGTGCAAGTATAATAATTGTCAGCATGTCAACGAACCTGGTTGCATCGTAATAGAGAAAGTAGATCAAGGATTTATTCATCCTTACCGATATGACAGTTATATTAATATCCTTACTGAAGAAGATAACTACAGATAAGATTCTTACTCATTTTGAATGTTTAGAGAATAGACCTAATTTTCATTTTTGAATAATAATTATGAGCGAAGTACTCAACCATCAACAGATAAAGAAAAAAATCACCAGAATGGCTTTTGAGATTTACGAGCGAAATCTTCAATCCAAGGCGGTAGTTTTTGCAGGAATTAACGGGATGGGAAAAAATCTTTCCGATCTATTAGCTGCAGAATTAATGAATATTTCTTCTCTGCAGGTAGAGCAGGTAGAGATACTATTAGATAAAAGTAATATTGCCACCGCTGAAGTTGTCCTTTCTGATTTAATAGATTTGAGTGGTAAAACTTTAATTTTGGTAGATGATGTCCTCAACACGGGAAAAACGTTGGTTTATGCCATGAAACCCTTTTTGGATGAGGAGCTTTTCAAAATGGAAATTGCCGTGTTGGTAAACAGAAGCCATGGCCTTTTTCCAATTCGTCCTGACTATACTGGGTATGAATTGTCTACCACACTCAACGAACATATAAAAGTAGAATGTGCCGGCGAGCACTTTTCTGTACATCTTAATTAATTCCATGTCTGTACATTCCTCAGAAAACATCAAGAGAATCACCACCCATATCCTTCAGGAAATGAAAGATCGGGGAGAAAAAATTTCCATGCTTACTGCCTATGACTTTTCGATGGCTACTATTGTGGACGCTGCTGGAATTGACATTATTCTAGTAGGTGACTCAGCTTCAAATGTAATGGCGGGGCACGAAACTACGTTGCCAATTACGCTGGATCAAATGATCTATCATGCTTCTTCAGTAGTGCGAGGTGTAAAAAGGGCCTTGGTAGTGGTGGACATACCTTTTGGAAATTATCAGGGCAATAGCTCTGAAGCATTACGTTCTGCCATCAGAATCATGAAAGAGTCGGGGGCGCATGCAGTGAAAGTGGAAGGTGGTTCAGAAATTAAAGAATCTGTGGTTCGCATATTAAGTGCCGGTGTACCCGTAATGGGGCATTTGGGGCTGACGCCCCAGTCTATTTATAAATTTGGGACCTATACCGTTCGTGCGAAGGAAGAAGCAGAAGCGAATACATTAATAGCTGACGCAAAAATATTGGAGGAGTGTGGGTGTTTTGGGATAGTCTTGGAAAAAATACCCGCTTCATTGGCCAAAAAAGTTGCTGAAACTGTTTCTATACCTGTAATTGGAATCGGGGCAGGCGGAAGTGTCGATGGTCAGGTACTAGTGATCCATGATATGTTGGGGATCACACAGGAATTTAAACCTAGATTTTTACGTCAATATGCAGATTTGCAGTCTGTGATGATGGAGGCATTTACCAATTACATTAAAGATGTGAAGAATAAGGATTTCCCAAGTGAGGGCGAGAGTTATTAACTTGTAATTGTCTAGTATATAGCGTCCTTCGGGAATTTTCTTCCCATTAAAAGCAACTGTTATATAGTAAAGGAGATATCCTGAAATATCTCCCTGAATTCATTTAGATCAATTCAGGGAATAGTCATTTGTAAATAGCATGTACAATGTGCTTTATGATCTAGAAAGAATTGTTAAAATTAAAGGCCGGCTATAATTGCCGGCCTTTGATATATTTAAGCTTTTGCTTCTTTTTGTTTAGCTTGTTGCTTAAGTCTCAACTTAAAATCGCTCAAAACATTCATGTAATTAATGAAGGCATCATAAGGGGAATTATAGGGGCTGAAATAGGAGTGAATGTCACCGTCAGAGAAGAACTTAGTACACATATAATAGAAGTGATCGGAAGTCTGAAGGTAATTCCAGTCTCTATTAATCTCAGGATCATCGCAGTTTTTAACCAGAGACTCCATTTCATATAGCTTTTCAAATGCTTCGTCTTGGAGGTCATTTCCAAGCCAAGCTGTCAAATCCCGTTCTTCATCTGCCCAAGAGATTGGAATTGGCACATGGATTTTACCTACCGCTTTGGCATTGGCTACTACCTCGGAAGGTGTTGAAAATTTGAAATTAGTCTGACTGAGTACAGCTTCAGGAAGATACCTCATAAATTCAAAAATTCCCGTTTCAGCCCATTGGTGTTCTCCGAAAGTTTCGTAGTCCATGAAGAGATTTATTACTTCCTCTTCTGCAGGCACGGCGGATATCCACTTGACAAATTTATCTGTAGTCAGGGGATAATCAGCCCATGTTTTATTACCAAATCTGAACGCAATATCATCGCTCAATTGAAAATTTTTCAACAATACCTTGAGGTTGGGATTGATGCTGTTTACGTACATATAATTTGGGCTTTTCCATCCCAAAATATGTTTAGCTCCCTCCGTTAAAGTGGCTTCATAACCCATATCAGCAATCATTGCTCCGATCTCATCTGAATATATCAGTTCGGTATTTCTGAAAATCTTTGGGGTGTATCCATTGAATAATTCCTGAATTTTTTTAGTGTGCTTGGTCACTGTAGTCTTAAAAGCTTCTTTGCTTTTCAGTGTAACTAAAGAGTGACCATAGGTTTCATCCAAGAGCTCAACATTGCCTGTCGCTACTAACTTTTGGAAGCTTTCTAAGACATCTGGAGCGTAAGCTTGCATCTGATCTAGAAAGACACCTGACATGGAAAAACTAACCTTGAATGCTCCATTATACTTATAAATGAGCTCTAACAGTAATGCATTCATAGGTAGATAGCATTTCTGTGCTACCTTTCTCATGATACTTTTATTGGAAAAGTCATCCCAATAATGATGATCTTCGCCGATATCGAAAAATCTATAAGGCTTCAAACGAAACGGCTGGTGTACCTGAAAATAAAAACAAATGGTTCTCATGATTTTGTAGCTAATATTTTTTCATAGATTGTGACAAGTTTGGCAGCCACATGCTCCCATTTCAATTTTTTCAATTCCTCTGTTCCCAGTTCCTTGAACATTCTTGAAATCCCTTCATAATGGAGTAAGGCAAAAGTGGCATCAGCCATTGCATCGATATCCCAAAAATCCACCTTAATTGCATTGTCAAGCACTTCGGCAACTCCTGATTGCTTCGATATGATTACTGGAGTATTATGACGCACAGCTTCTAATGGCGAAATACCAAATGGTTCGGATACAGAAGGCATTACATACACATCAGAGATAGCGTACATGTGATCCACGTCATCACCTTTGAGGAAGCCCGTGAAGTGGAATTTATCAGCCATTCTAAGTTCAGCAACACGATCGATCATACGATTCAATAAATCTCCAGATCCTGCCATCACGAAGCGTACATTAGGATCTCTATTAAGAACTTTTTTTGCAGCTTCCACGAAGTATTCCGGGCCCTTTTGAAAAGTAATTCTTCCTAGAAAGGTTACGATTTTTTCGGGTACCATTTTATTGTAGGTGGACTTGATAATCGTGGCATCTAAAACCGCATTGTGCAATACGCTCACCTTGTGTGCGGGGACTCCATATTTCCTGATTATGGTATTCTTGGTAAGTTGACTGACTGCACAGATGTGATCTGCAGCATGCATTCCCGCGCGCTCAATATCATATACCGGTTGATTAACAGATTCACCAGATCTATCATACTCGGTCGCGTGTACATGGGCAACCAACGGTTTGCCACTGATTTCTTTTGCTGCAATTCCTGCTGGAAAAGAAAGCCAATCATGGGCATGGATTATATCAAAATCACTTCGATCCCTAGCTATCTGAGCACCCGTTATGGCATACCGGGAAACTTCCTCCATAAGGTTTTTGCCATATTTTCCGCTAAACTCATATTTACTCGAAAAAATACTTTCATCTACATCTGTACGATCATGTATCGCATAGTCAGTGAATTTCTGATATTGTTCTGGACCCAGATAGGGGACTAAGAAACTGCTCACCTCCAGATAGGTTAGGTTTTTCCAGATGGACTTAAATTTTCTTTCTTTATAATCAATAGTGATATCGCTGGCGTTTACAAAATCCACCATCGGCTCTTCATCTCCCCAGAGTTTTGGTACTACAAATATTACTTCCTGGTTATGATGCACCATCCCTTTCACCAAACCATAACAGGCTGTGCCCAAGCCACCGGAAATATGCGGTGGAAACTCCCAACCAAACATTAATACCTTCATAGTTCCTTAATTAATTTTTTTGACCAAGTCCATCATTCTTAACAACTCTGCTACGCTCCAAGCTTGAGATACGGCGCCTTTCGATCTGTGTGGAGGATCACCGTCATATATTTCAGCTACTGTTCCTATTCCATATTGAGTCATAACCTCATCAAAACCTTTGATTAATTTGTTTACTAAATTCAATCCTGATTTTCCGTGAAGCTTCAAGTATCCTTCTACAAAATGTCCCAATGGCCACACCCATACAGTACCGTTGTGATAGGCCTGGTCCCGACTGATCTGATCTCCAAAATAGTATCCTTTATAGGCAGGATCATCTGGCGACAGTGATCTAAGACCCCTGGTAGTTAGTAGTTTTGACTTGACAGTTTCTAAGATGGCATCATTTTTTTCGTCATCCAGCATTAAGTAGGGCAGGGAAGTGGCAAACACCATGTTTGGTCTGATATCCCAGTTCTTCTCCTCGCCATTGATGTGGTCTGCTAAGTGACCATGTTCGTCCGACCAGAATTCTTTGGCAAACGTATCTTTGGTTTTAGCTGCCATGTCGGCTATTTCTTGATCACCCGTCAGTTCGTGATAAAAGCACAAAGCATTATACCAAAGTGCCTGAATCTCTACTGGGCAACCAATCCTTGGAGTCACTGGACCATCTGGGGTCACTGCATCCATCCATGTAAGCGCCTTTCCTTCTTCTCCACCATAAACTAACCCATTTTCCTGTACATGTATATTGAAGTCGGTGCCGTTTTTGAAGCCATCAATAATCCCTTTCATTTTCTCCAGGTATCGATTTTTGATGGTTTTAGTATCTCCTGTATAAAGAATATACTGTTGCATAGCCCAGAAATACCAAAGTGGAGCATCTATGGAATTCATATTAAAATTTACTCCGCTACCAACATTGGGGAATAGAGGGCCTTGTAGGTCTTTAGACATTGTGTCCATGACAGAGAGAAATGTCTTATTGTCGCCCGTAGTCAAGGTAAGTCCGGGTAGCGCAACAAAAGTATCTCTGCCCCACCAACCAAACCATGGATAACCTGCAATGATTCTGGTGTCTCCGTCTCGTTGTCTGATAAACTGACCTGCTGAATTTTTTAAACAATTTTCAAAATTGTTTCGTGGAATTCTCCGAGCTATTTCTTTTTCAAATGCAGCCTGTCTTGTCTTGGGATCAGCTTCCGTCAGTCCGGCAGAAAAAATCACTGACTCACCTTTCTCTATTTCAAATTCAAAATAACCTGGTACAAAAAGATCTTCCTGATAATCGTAACCTCTTTCTCTCTCAAGAATATACTCCACATTTCGAAACCAATCTGGATTGGAAACAAACTCCACCTTTTTTGAAACTTGCAAATAAAGCGGGTCATAGATATCGTAAAGTTGGAATGAAGCTCCGTTTGGTACGTTTTTAAAGGTTTTATTTATATCATTATTTTCTTTGCAAAGTGAGTGGTAGCCCCTAAATGCCAAAAATGGCGCAATTCTCAGTTGGGTAGGTGAATGCGCTTCCAGCAACGTATAGCGTAGCATCACCCGATCTCTATTAGTGTCTAGGATCATTTCTTTTTGCAAAAGAACGCCTCCGACTCGATAGGTTAATTTTGGGATAGGCTCAGAATCAAAATCCTTTAAATACTTGTGGCCCCTAGGAGAATAATTCCCTGGATATTTACTAATTCCCAGATTGAAATTTGCCCCGTGCTGAATAACCGTCTCATGAACAGTAGATAGCAGTACATGATTTTCGGTATTTATCTGAGGTTGAGGGACGACTAGAAGACCATGGTATTTTCGCGTATTACAGCCAATAATTGTGGTGCTAGTGTAACATCCCGACCTGTTTGTTCGGATAATCTCTCTATCCAAAGAATAGTTGAGATTGATAAGCTGTGCTTTATCGAAGTGTATATAACTCATGTCCAAAATTTCTATGTCGCTAAAAATAGAATTTTGCACGGAGAAGAAAAACGAAACGCTAAAAAATAAAGGTTAAGTATCCATAACCTTTCGCTTTTGTGAGCTTTTTAAGAATGAATCGCTTCTTTTTGGAATTCTTCAAAGTTTTTTAGAGATTCTTCAAATTTCTTCAAGTAGCTTTTTGCCAGACTTAAATTTATAGGTTTTACCTGTGGAAACTTCGGTGAGGTTTTGAACAGAGGAAACATCTGCGGTTGGTTTAGTTCTTAACATTGCTACTCAAATGTTATGCCAATAGATGTCCTATTAAATAAGAAAACCCCTCTTAAAAGAGGGGTTTTTCGGGTGAAAGACCGGGCTCGAACCGGCGACCTCTGGATCCACAAACCAGCGCTCTAACCGACTGAGCTACAATCACCATTTATTCATTTGGACTGGTTCCTTCCAAATGGTCTGCAAAAGTAATAATTATGGTGAATCAGCGCAAGTACTCTGTTAAAATTTTCCTGAAAATCTTAAACGATTTCCTTTTATTTCTTCATGGAATATCCCATTCTCATAAGCCAAGTGTCCAGAAACGACTGTATGTGTGACTTTTGACTCGAAAATATGCCCTTCAAATGGAGACCAGCCACATTTTGATAAAATATTTTCTTTGGCAACTTTCCATGGATTATTTAAATCTACTACTACTAAATCAGCATAATAACCCTCTCTGATGAACCCTCTATTCTCTATTCTGAAAAGAGTTGCTACATTATGACTCATTTTCTGTGCGATCATTTCCAAACTTATTTTTCCTAAATGATAGAAATCCAGCATTGCCACTAAACTGTGTTGGTTCAATGGGCCACCAGATGGAGCTTTGGTGTACACGTTGTCTTTCTCTTCCAGGGTGTGTGGCGCGTGATCTGTCGCAATGACATCTATTCTGCCATCTATGACAGCCTGTAAAATTGCATCTCTGTCACCTATTGTTTTGACTGCAGGATTCCACTTGATGAGATTTCCTTTGATGTGATAATCCTCTTGCGAAAACCACATATGATGAATACAAGCTTCTGAAGTTATCCGCTTTTCGTTTAATGGAATAGAGTTATCAAAAAGACCTAGCTCTTTAGCTGTACTGATGTGAAGAATGTGGAGGCGTGTTCCGTGTTTTTTAGCCAAAGCTACCGCTCGGCTTGATGCATCATAACAAGCTTCTTCGGATCTGATTTTTGGATGAAATTTTACAGGAATGTTGTCTCCATAAATTTCTTTATACTCAGCGAGGTTTTTAGCTATGATATGATCGTTCTCACTATGAATTGCGATTATGGCTTTACATTCTTTGAAGATTTCTTCCAAAGACTCTATGCTATCTACGACCATATTTCCAGTTGAGGAACCTTGAAAGATCTTCAATCCACACACATCTTTGAAATCAACTTTCATGATTTCCTCCAGATTGTCGTTGGTAGCTCCCATGAAGAAGGAATAGTTGGCTAATGAAACGTCAGCTGCTCTTACGTATTTCTGTTCTAAGAGCTCTACGGTGATTGCCTGAGGCACAGTATTCGGCATCTCCATGTAAGAAGTGGTGCCGCCGGCTACCCCGGCTTTGGCTTCAGTGTAGATTTCTGCTTTGTGGGTAAGTCCAGGCTCTCTGAAATGAACTTGATCATCAATTAGCCCGGGAAAAATATATTTTCCCGTAGCATCCAAATGGGTATCTGCCTTTAAATTGCCCAGATCAGAGGCTATTTTGGTAATTATTCCATCTTCCACCAAAATATCAGCCTGACTAATTTGGCCTTCATTGACTATATTTGCACCGGTGATCAATATACTTTTCATCATATCTTGTTTTAGAATTTCCCTGTTATCATCAAAATTAATAAATCATGAGCAATGAGGCCTCAACTTTTGAAGCATTTAAGCTAAATAGGCAGCTATTGAATGCAGTTGCAGCTGCTGGCTATTGTCACCCAACTCCGATTCAGGAGAAGGCGATACCTCTTGCACTTGCCGGGCATGACGTTTTGGGGATTGCTCAGACGGGTACAGGTAAGACTGCTGCGTATGTATTGCCACTGTTGATGAAAGTCAAATACGCGCAAGGAGATCATGCCAGAGCAGTAATTCTGGCGCCTACTCGTGAATTGGTGATGCAGATAGAAGAGGTGGTGCTACAATTAGCTGCTAATACTGATCTTCGAATGGTGGCTTTGTATGGCGGATTAGGGCCTAAGACACAGATTGAAATTCTTGAGAAAGGTGTAGATATAATTGTCTCTACGCCAGGAAGGCTTTTAGATATTTATAGAAAGGGAAAACTTCTTACCAAAGAAATCAAGACGTTGGTGCTCGATGAGGCGGACAAAATGATGGACATGGGTTTCATGCCTCAAATAAGATCGATACTGGAGATTATACCGGTGAAGCGTCAAAACCTGTTGTTTTCAGCCACATTTGGGGAGAGGATAGATCGATTTGCAGCAGAATTTTTGGAATTTCCTGAGCGGGTAGAAGTCACCCCTCAAGCTACTACTGCAGAAACTATTGGACAGGTGAAATATTTTGTGCCAAATATCAAAACAAAGCTCAATTTGCTTTCTCATTTATTAAAAGAGGAAACGGTAAGTAGAGCGATCATTTTCACTCGATCAAGAAGAAATGCCGAAGAAGTATTTGCATTCCTGAATAACAGAGGATATGGAGAAATAAGAGTTATTCACGCAAACAAGGGACAGAATACTAGAATTAATTCCATCGAGGATTTCAAAGGAGGAAATGTAAGGCTCTTGGTGGCAACTGATGTAGCTTCCCGGGGACTTGATGTGACGATGGTTTCGCATGTGATCAATTTTGATGTGCCGCTGATCTATGAAGACTATGTCCATAGAATCGGTCGTACCGGTAGAGCGGAAAAGGAAGGCAAAGCGGTAAGTTTTATTAATCCTGCAGAAACCTATCATTTTGATAAGATTGAAGAGATTATAAGAATGAAAGTAGAAGTGATTGAGATTCCTTCACAAGTTGAGCTGACCAATACACCTTTTGAAGAGAAACAAGCTTATGCACGAGAGCTTGACCGATTAATGCAACGTGACAATCCGGATTATAAAGGCGCTTTTCACGAGAAAAAAGAACATAAGAAACCTTTTCAGGATGCGGACGCTAAGGAGAAGAAGCGGGGCAATAAAAACTCCAAAGCTAAAACTAATCGAAATCAGCTAAAGACTAAGCACCAGAAGAATAAAGGAAAATGAGTAGTTCGCTCTTTTGTAAATTACTCCAGCAAATTCAAAAATTTAATTCCAACTGGCTTTCCTGATTGAATGACCTGAATAACTACACTTTTGCATAGTTATTCTATAAGGTTAATACAAAATCCTAAGCTGAGCTTGGTGTAGAGCTTTGAGAGCGATGAGGAAAAAATATATAGGTAAGAAAAAAGCTTCGAGATATCTCGAAGCTTTTTATTTTACATGTCAATCAGATTATCTGCCAATAAAGTAAAATAGGAATTGTTAAATTCTAAAATTTAGGCTATTTCGGTCTTCTGTCATCGGCTTTATAACATCTAATCAAAGAAAATAAAGCCGCTGGTGTGATTGCGGGTTATCATATTGTTTTATCGTTCTGTTCTGTTATTAGTGCCATCTACAGGCAATCTTTTTTCTCTGTTGGCGATATCCCAAGCCGTGTAGAAAATCAACTTGGCTCTTTTTTCCATCAAGGGAAATTCAATTTTATCAACCGTATCTGTTACTTGATGGTAGTCATCATGAACTCCATTGAAGAAAAAAGCTACAGGGATGTTGTGCTTTGCAAAATTGTAATGATCTGATCTGTAGTAGAATCTGTTTGGATCATCTTCAGCATCGTATCTATAGTCTATTATCAAATCAGAATAGGTGATGTTATTGTATTCTAAGATCTTCTTCAAATCTGTAGAAAGCATTTCCGAACCGATCACATAAATAAAATCAGTGTTTTCGGCATCTTGATATTCGTAATCTATTCTTCCGACCATGTCAATATTGATATCGACCACTGTGTTTTCCAATGGGAAAATCGGGTGTTCAGAGTAGTACTCAGATCCCAAAAGTCCTTTTTCTTCTCCGGTCACATTTAGGAATAAAATAGATCTTCTTGGGGGATGACCATCCTTGGCAGCAAGTGCAAATGCCTCAGCGATTTCAGTCACCGAGATAGTTCCTGAGCCATCATCATCCGCTCCGTTGAATACTTCACCTGTAGGGCTTACTCCCACGTGATCGTAGTGAGAAGAGATCACGACCAGCTGATCTTTGAGGTCTGTTCCTTCCAAATATGCCATCACATTTGAGCTTTCAACCTCTTCGACACTTTTCTCGATTTGGTAAGTAGCTTTTTGAGTTCTGATAGACTCAGGGTTTGACTTGGCGGCCTCTTTCAATTCTTCCACAGAAGCGCCAAAGATCTGCGCCATTTTATCAGGGCTTATCATGAAAACCGGTTTTTGCTCCACCGGCTTTACAAATCCCATTCTTCCTTTTGCTGACATGGACTTATATCGTGTGGCAATTCGGTCAAAATTTGCTTGATCTTCCATAGTAACGATGACAATACCTGCTGCTCCAGCATCCATTACTTGTTTTATCACCTCATTTGTTTTTAATCCTACCGCCCAAACTCCTACTAGTTTGCCTTTTACATCAACTTTAGCAAGATGCTCTTCGGAGACTAACCCTAGGAATACTAATTCAACCTTTTCTTTTTTCTTCATGTCTCCATCGCCGATGAACACGAAATTCTCATTGTTAACAAGTTTTTGATTACCCACTTTAAGGCTTACTTCTCCAAATGACGTGCTCACAAGCTCCACTTTTTGCAAATAACTACCGTCTACTGGTGCTGCTAAGCCGAATCTTTTGTATATATCTGCCAAGTAATTAGCAGCTATTTTTTGCTCTTCAGAACCCGTATCTCGTCCTTTCATTTCGTCAGAAGCGAAGTAGGTAAGGCGTTCTTTCATCTCTGATGCCTTGATAGTGTTGGCGTATTTTACCTGTATTGGAGCCTGCGCCAAGACTGATGCTGATAAGCCAAATGCTAGAGCACCCGATAGTATCAAACTTTTGTTCATTAGTATATAGTTAGGTTTCAAAATTACTGGAAGAAGGTAAAACTTCCTTCCGTGTTTGTCAGTTGCTAAACTAAATAAATTTTCTCCCTATAATTAACCGTTTATAAATTTTGACATTCCTTTTGGGAAATTTTGAACCTCTTGAAAGCATTATCCTTCAAGAAATTGTACCTTTGCAGCTTGAAAAATGAGTAGGATTTCCAACCCAAATAGTTCATTATCCTAAAGTTCTTATATGAAGATCAACCTTTCTAATACTGTCAGATTTGACAAAAGACACAACGGCCCGACAAATGCGGAAATTGCCGCGATGTTGGAAACGATTGGAGCATCATCTCTGGATGAATTAATCGACCAAACTGTGCCTAAAGCGATTCGGCTTGAAGCACCTATGAATCTCCCAATAGCAAAATTGGAATCCGAATTCTTAAAAGAATTCAAGGTTCTAGCTTCTAAAAATCAGGTGTATAAGTCGTTCATTGGATTGGGCTACTACGATACCTTGGTCCCACCGGTGATTTTGAGAAATGTTTTGGAGAATCCAGGATGGTATACTGCCTATACTCCTTATCAAGCTGAGATCGCTCAAGGTAGATTGGAGGCTTTGATCAACTTCCAGACTGTGATCATGGAGCTTACAGGAATGGAGCTTGCCAATGCATCCTTACTTGATGAAGGTACTGCTGCTGCTGAGGCGATGAACATGCTGAATGCTGTAAAGTCAAAGGAGAAAAAAAATGCATTTACCTTCTTCGTGGATGAAAATGTATTTCCACAGACCAAAGCAGTATTGCAGACAAGAGCTGAGACCGTCGGAATTGATCTGGTGTTCGGGTCTTTGGACGCTGTTGATCTTTCGGACGAAAATCTTTATGGGATATTAATTCAATACCCTAATGCTGAAGGTGAAGTAAGGGATTACTCTTCAATGATAGCTGCGGCAAAAGAAAATAATATCACTACTGCATTTGCTGCAGACCTATTGGCACTGACCTTATTGAAGGCTCCTGGCGAGATGGGCGCGGATGTAGTAGTCGGTTCTTCACAGAGATTCGGTGTCCCCATGGGATATGGTGGGCCACATGCTGGGTTTTTTGCTACCAAAGATGCGTACAAGCGCCAGACACCGGGAAGAATTATTGGAGTGTCTCAGGATAGAGCAGGAAACAAAGCCTATAGAATGGCTTTGCAAACTCGTGAACAACATATCAAAAGAGAGAAAGCTACCTCAAATATTTGTACAGCTCAGGTGTTGTTGGCTGTTATGGCAAGTTTCTATGCTGTTTATCATGGTCCTAAGGGATTGAAAAATATTGCTTTGAGAACTCATGGTTTGGCAAAATTGACTGCCACTGCACTTAAGGAGTTAGGGTATGAAGTAGTAAATGAAAACTATTTCGATACCATTAAAGTGAAATTTAAAGCTAATGCACTCAATACTATTCAGTCTCTGTCGGTGTCTGCAGAGATGAATTTCAGATATGATTACGATTTGGTTTATCTATCTTTTGATGAAGCCAAAACAATAGATGATGTGAAAGCTGTAGTGGAAGTATTCGCAAAAGCAAAATCTGAAAATATGCCTGATCTAGATGTTTTGGCACAAAATCTTACTGTACAATTACCAGAAGCGCTGATTAGAACTTCTGATTATTTGACTCATCCGGTCTTTAATCAATTTCACAGTGAGCATGAAATGCTTCGCTACATCAAACGACTTGAAAATAAAGATTTGTCCTTAGTGCATTCCATGATTGCATTGGGTTCTTGTACCATGAAGCTCAATGCAACCGCAGAGATGATTCCTGTTACATGGCCGGAGTTTGGGCAAATGCACCCTTTTGCACCAATAGATCAAACGGCAGGTTATCAAGAGTTATTTGCTAATCTAAGAAGCTGGTTGAGTGAAATCACGGGTTTTGCAGACACTTCTCTCCAACCAAACTCTGGTGCTCAAGGTGAGTATGCAGGAATGATGGTAATTAGAGCTTATCACCAAAGCAGAGGAGATTTTCATCGGAATGTGGTTTTGATTCCAACTTCTGCCCATGGCACCAATCCTGCCTCAGCAGTGATGGCGGGAATGAAAGTGGTTTTGGTAAGCTGCGATGAAAGAGGAAATATTGATCTAACTGACTTAAAATCTAAAGCTGAAGCAAATTCAAATGAGCTATCTGCTTTGATGGTTACTTATCCTTCCACCCACGGAGTATTTGAAGAGGCGATTCAAGAGATCTGCCAGATTATCCATGAAAATGGTGGACAAGTATATATGGATGGAGCGAATATGAATGCCCAAGTGGGACTAACAAATCCAGGCAGAATTGGCGCTGACGTTTGTCACCTGAATCTTCACAAAACATTCTGTATTCCTCACGGTGGCGGTGGACCAGGAATGGGCCCTATTTGTGTCGCAAGTCACTTGACTCCTTTCCTTCCGGGCAACCCATTAGTTAAGACGGGTGGCGAGCAAGCGGTGTCAGCCATTTCTTCTGCTCCTTACGGATCAGCAAGTATTCTCCCTATTTCTTATGCCTATATCGCAATGATGGGTAGAAATGGGTTGACGGATGCCACGAAGATGGCAATTTTGAATGCCAACTACATTAAGGAAAGACTAGCAGGAAGTTATCCTATCCTATATACAGGAAGTAAGGGGAGAGCAGCCCACGAATTGATCGTGGATTGTCGTGGCTTCAAAGATGTGGGTGTGGAAGTGGAAGATATTGCTAAGAGATTAATGGATTATGGATATCATGCTCCTACAGTTTCTTTCCCAGTAGCTGGTACGCTCATGATTGAACCCACTGAGTCTGAAACCAAAACAGAATTGGATAAATTTTGCGAGGCGCTGTTATCCATTAGAGCTGAGATTCAAGAAGTAGAAGATGGAAATGCGGATCGAGAAAATAATGTCTTGAAAAATGCCCCACATACGTCGGCTATGGTTTTAATTGGTGAGTGGGATCTACCGTATTCACGAGAGAAAGCTGTTTTTCCGTTGAGTTATGTGAAAGATAATAAGTTTTGGCCTACAGTAAGGAGAATTGACTCGGCATACGGTGACAGAAATTTAATTTGTAGCTGTATTCCAGTAGAAGAGTATTCGTCGCAAGAGGCATAACTCCTACGTATAAAACGAGGAAAGGCAGCCAATTAGGCTGCCTTTCCTCGTTTTAGATCTTTGGGTTATAATTCTCTAAGACTTTTTTGCTGAGAAAGTTGTATTTCCAAACCACCGATTTTAGAAGCAACAAAGTTATAAACAATAGCACCTAATGCCCCAACTATAAAACCTAAAATTCCATATATAATTGGGATCATAATAGCCATGCCAATACCTAAACCTACGCCAACTCCTGCGTATTCATCTCCCAAAAAACCAGAAAATAAAGAGAAGAAAAGTCCGTAAAATATACCGAATACAAAGCCAAGAATTCCTAAGGTGAGTCCATAAATTTTGGCAGCTGAACTGATTCCGATTTTTTCGATTTTAACCATTTTTTTAAAAATTTAAGTCATGAAAAGATGTTAAACTAAACTATAAAAAAAAATCCGCATAAAAAAAGCACACCCGAAAGTGCGCTTGTAAATTCTGATAATTATTTTTAAACATTAACTAATTCCCCAAGAGACATAAGAATTCTAGGGCTTGGCAGAAATTAGCAAATTCGCTCACCCGTCTTCAATCTACAGTCCAGCAAAATAAAGGAAGAAAGAGATGATATCCATTTAGTTCAAAATTACACATTCACATGCCTCTCAGCATGATAAGAAGATCTTACCAGCGGGCCCGATTCTACATATTTTAAACCTCTCACCAATCCTTCTTCGCGGTATTCCGCAAAAAGATCAGGATGAATAAATTCGGCCACTTCTATATGTCTTTTAGTAGGTTGCAGATATTGTCCTAGTGTAAGAATATCACAACCATGCGCTACAAGATCATCCATTGCTTTGAAAACCTCTTCTTTTTTCTCACTCAAACCAAGCATCATTCCTGTCTTGGTTCTTTTACCAAATTCTTTGGTCAATTTAATTTGTTCCAGTGACCTTGCATACTTGGCCTGGGGGCGAACTCTCCTATAGAGACTTTCCACCGTTTCCATATTGTGAGACACTACTTCCTGACCAGCACTGATCATTCTATATAGCGCATCCCAATTTGATTTCACATCCGGGATAAGCGTTTCGATGGTTGTCTCTGGCGATAGTTGTTTGGTTTGGACTACAGTCTGATACCATATTTCGGCACCTTTGTCCTTGAGTTCATCTCTATTTACAGAGGTTAACACTGCATGTTTTACGCCCATAAGTTTAATTGCCTCTGCTACTCTATGGGGTTCGTCTTCGTCATATTCTGGGGGTCGCCCGGTGGCAACCGCACAAAATGAACACGAACGTGTACAGACATTTCCTAAAATCATAAAAGTTGCGGTGCCAGCTCCCCAGCATTCACCCATGTTAGGGCAATTGCCACTTTCACAGATAGTGTTAAGCTTATGCTGGTCTACAAGTTTGCGGACTTTGGCATATTCCTTTCCTACTGGTAATTTTACGCGTAACCAATCCGGTTTTTTACGTCGAGTTGCTTCTTCGGAAATAACGGGTAATTCGATCATTGAATTGTGATTTGATGCAAATGTAAGGCAGGTAAAGTCAAAACCCAAGCTTATACCTTATTGTCTGAATCCGTAGAAAAAGGTGAAATATACCGATTGGAATATCTGCCTATTTTCTATGGTGGGGATTAATGGGATTTCTTTTGTGAAACCTTCAAGCATATAACCTACTTCTAAGCCAGTCGCATTTGATCTGAAAACACCGAATTCAAAATTTAGAGCAGCCTTCAGGTTGGCTCCGAAAGTAAATTGGGATTTTCCTAAGCCTTCAAATAATTTGCCAGTACCTAGGATACTTCCTACACTACGATGAACCTCTGGATCGTATTGCTGCGTGACAGTCTCCACGCGGTTAAGTGTATATTCTATGTAGTAGGGAGCTATTAATCCAAAAGTAGGCCCAACTGCTGCCAAAGCTGAGACTTGTACACCTTGATTTGGTGCTTTTTTGAACAAAATAATTTCTCTTCCATATTGAGGGCGAATGGCATAGAGGTAGTTTGATTTGCCATAGATATAGCTGTTTCCCAACACCGGACTATATCGCACTTCTTTGGGATTTTTGACGTTGGATAGTTCTAATGACCAAAAGCTAAAATTGGTATCATCGATTCTAGTTCCTGCTTTAAAAACGAAACCACCGATCAGACCGCCATTGGTGTTTTTGTTGATTCCAAAAAGATATTCTTTATCGTATTCATAATTCCCCGTGTCTTCACGCTGGGCGAAACAGTAGGTCGAAATAGACAGAAGAAAGATGGATAAAATGAATTTCAGGTTGCTCATTCAAAATGGTAGAAAATATAGCCCAATTTTTGGGCTCATGTATATTAACTGATTTTAAAAGTAAGAGTTTATGCCCACTATTAAAAGTTCGTATTTAGGTAATTTGAGAACAGAATCAGAACATTTACAATCCAGTACAAAAATACTGACTGATGCTCCTTTAGATAATAATGGGAAAGGTGAATCTTTTTCTCCTACTGATCTGGTAGCGAGTGCGCTGGGAAGTTGCATGGTGACTATTATGGGGATAATGGCAGTGAGAGAAGAGATTTCATTACAAGGGCTTTCTTGGAATGTGACTAAAATCATGCAGTCTTCTCCTAGAAAAATAAGTGAAATTGTGATAGAATTTAAGTGGGAAAGCCCCGTTTCAGATTCTGTAATGATTCAAAAACTGAAGAATGCTGCTAAGACCTGTCCTGTTGCTTTAAGCTTAGACCCCGCTATTAAGCAGACCTTGAAGTTTGACTTTTGACAGGAATAAGCTTAACTGCTTACAAACACCCGAGATATTCTTAGACTTCTATACGCTGTTCTAGTAAAAGAGTACCTAATTGTCATAGGTCCATGGTGTAAAGCAATTGGCAATTTTAAAATATCAGATTAAATACTACATAAACCCAACGATCTCATGAGCTATTTATTCACAAGTTTCAAAGAATGGAAAATCTTCTGTGAGAATAATAACAAATCGCTTCCTCAATCTGTCATCGATTATGAGGTAGACCAAAAAGGAGGAACACCAGATAATATCAAGGCAGGTCTCTTGAATGCCTATCAAGTCATGAAGGAAGCGGTAAATACAGGGCTCACCTCAGAAATGACTTCTAGATCAGGTATGATTAACAACGGAGCCAAAAAAGTGTATAATCATCCGCTCACCGTGCTTTCTCCTGAATTCCAAAAATTAATTTCGCGTGCGCTAGCGGCTAAAGAAGTGAATTCATGCATGGGTAGAGTGGTGGCTGCGCCAACAGCCGGAGCAAGTGGAATTCTGCCAGGAACCCTAGTTACGCTTCAGGAAATCCATGAATTAGATGATGACCAAATCCTAGATGGGATCTTGGTAGGAGCGGGGATTGCACTTATTATTGAAGAGAAAGCAAGTCTTGCAGGTGCGGTGGGAGGTTGCCAAGCTGAGACAGGCTCCGCTGCCGCGATGGCTTCAGGAGCAATCGTGTATTGTCTTGGGGGGAATACCGATCAGATTTTCAATGCAGTTGCCATTACGATTCAATGTATGTTAGGACTCGTATGTGATCCAGTAGCGGGATTAGTAGAGGTGCCGTGTGTAGTACGAAATGCGAGTGCCGCCGCGATTGCATTTAGCTCTGCTCAGATAGCATTGGCTAGTGTAAGTGCTGTGATTCCAGTGGACGAGTGCATCGAGGCCATGGGAGAAATTGGTGCTTCTATGGATAGTAAATACAAAGAAACAGCTATGGGTGGCTTGGCTGCAACACTTACAGGTCAAGAAATATCCAATCGTATTTTGATCAAGGATATTGAAATTCTTCCTGACGAAAGTTCAAAGATGTAGGCCAGCTATGAATGGAATTGTTAAGATTTTGTTTATACTCACACTGAATATTACGGCCCAAAGGCATGCGCTGCAGAGCATATATGCGTAGATCTTTGACTTTTTGACACCAAAAGAAACCATTATTAAAGTGCCCCCAATAGGAGTAAGTAATATTGGAGTGATAAAAGCAATACCTATCTCTCCATATTTTTTCCAGAGATGAACTATGTTTCTACTTTTTTTGGAGAAAATGGTTCTATTCCTTCTAGGGAAGAGTCTCTCTAAATGTATTTTCAATTTCTTGCCTAGCACTGTGAACAGGAACACGCTGCTCATCATTCCTGAAATGGTGATTAATATGGTTTCAATTAAAGAATATCCTGCTGCAGGTCCAAATAATGGTCCTGCAATAAATTTGAACCAACATAGAAAGTAGATTCCCAGAAATGTCAGAATTGACTCTATCATAATAAGAAAAACAGATAGGCCGAATAACTTAACAAAAGTATGCCGCCTTCTATCTTTGAAACTCTTCTTTTCCTTTGCATAACGAAAAAAAGAAGTAATGTGATGCCAATCATCCAAAGGAAATCTGAATTGATGAATTCTTGTGATACTTGGATAGGTTGAATAATTGCGGTAATTCCAATGATCGAAAGGATATTCATGATGTTACTTCCAAGAATATTCCCCAGTGCCAAATCAGTTCTTTTTGAAAGTGCTGCGATAATAGAGGTAATCAATTCTGGCAAACTTGTACCAATAGCAATGATAGTAACGCCTATTATACGCTCAGAAATACCAAATTCACGTGAGATTTTTACTGCATTATTTACTAAAAGCTCAGATCCAAAATACAACCCAATAATTCCACCAAATAATAGTGCAAGAGCTACATACCAATTATATTCCTTCACTTGCTCAATTTCTTCCTCTACTTCTGGATTTGTTTCATTTTCAATTGAAGTGCTTTTAAACAAGTAGACATTGAAAACGATGAATGCCGAGAGAAGCAGAATTCCTTCAAGGGTACTAATCACTCCATTATAGCTTAATCCATAGAAAAGAAGCGTAGCTAAAAGAGTAATTAGAAAGTCTATTTTTAGGTGAGCTTTTCTGATGAGAATTGGGTAAAACATAGCACTGATGCCAAGTACGAGTCCAATATTTGCGATATTTGATCCGATTACATTTCCTATTGAAATGTCGCTATTGCCTTTTAAAGCGGCATTCACACTAACAAGTAATTCTGGCGCTGAAGTACCAAATGCTACCACAGTCATTCCGATTAATCCGGCACTCATTCCTAGCTTGACAGCAATAGCAGAGGCACCATCTACTAGTATCTTACCCCCATACAGAAGAATCAACAGTCCTAGAAGCAGAAGGATATAAGGCATTATTTCCATTATAATTTTGATCCAAAAGCCAAATCTCCCGCATCTCCTAGTCCGGGAATGATATAGAAATTATGATCTAATTTCTGATCTACTGCACCTATCCAAAAGGAAAAGGGATGCTTTAGATTTTCTTTTACAAAGGCTAATCCTTCAGGAGCTGCTACAGCCGCTGCAATATGTATGTGTTTTGGAGTTCCGTATTTCAAAATAATTGTTAATGAGCTGAGTAAAGATTTTCCGGTCGCCAACATCGGATCCGCTATAATAATTGTCTTGCCGGTAATGTTTGGACTGGTATGGTAGCCAAGATTTATGGAAATGTCATTAGAATTATTCTCTTCTCTAAAGGCTCCTATAAATCCACTCTCAGCCTTATCATAAATATTTAAAAATCCTTGATAGAATGGAAGTGCCGCTCTCATTACACTGAAGATAACTGGCTGTGATTGCGGGATTTCTACGTGCGTCTTTGCTAGTGGTGTAGTAGTCTCAGTAGGTAAATAAGTAAAAGATTTGGAAATCTCGTAGGCTAGTATTTCTCCTAATCTTTCTAGATTTTTTCTAAATCTTAAGCTATCGCTCTGTATGTCAACATTTCGCATTTCATATAGAAATTGATTTGCGATGGATGGCGTGTCAGATAGTATGAACATACTGCGAAGATAATTCAAATCTTGGGCTATAAACAACCCAGTTCGATCTAAGATTCGTTATTTGACATTGATTTATCTGTTGGTTTAGTACGTTATTTTCTAAATTCAGTTAATGACGATTTATTTTATTTTTCCAGATTGCGGAGCATTTCTATGAAAGCTTCCTTGCTTATTTTCAGTACTAAAAAACCCGGCTCGTCCGGGTTTTTAATAGTTTATAGGAAGATGAAACTTACTTCACAGAGAAGCTTGCTCTTCTAGCCATTTGTCTTGCGTCAGCAGAAGATTTATCTACACTAGTATCTTCTCCGTAACCTTTGTAAGAAAGTCTTGAAGCATCAACACCTGAAGAAACTAATACATCGTAAACAGCTTCAGCTCTTTTCTCAGATAATTTCATGTTGTAATCTTCTGGACCTAATTCGTCAGCATATCCCATTACTTCTACACCTACACCAGGATTCTTTTTCAAGAAGTTGGCCACATAGCTAGCAGAGCTTACAGAATATCCAAGTGGCTTAGAGCTATCAAATGCGTAGTAAACGTTTACGTAACCATCATTGATTGCTTTTCTAAAGAAGTCAACTTGCTCTTGAACTTCTTCAACTGGACAACCATTGGTAGAAGCTGGGCCAGGAAGGAATGGACATTTGTCCATGTGATCAGGGGTACCGTCTCCATCAGAGTCCATTGTCATACCTGTAGAGTTAACTCTAGCTCCAGCTGGTGTATTTGGCTCTTTGTCCAAATAATCCGGAACGCCATCTCCATCAGAATCCTTCAACATATCTTTGATACCGTTGATTTGGGAAGCTAGCTCTTCTTTCGTAGCATATTTGTCAGCAGCAATATACCAATCGGCATGTGGCTCTTTTTTGCCCAGATAGAAGTTTAACCCAAGAGTTCCAGTCCACCAAGTACCAGGTGAATGTACAAAAGGGTTCGAACGCGGATCTTGAGGTTGAATAGGCGCATTAAATTGACCTCCGTCAAACGTATAGGTTTGTCGGCCATTATAAATCATTGAGATGTCACCTGTTAATGCAATTCTATTGCTGATTTTCACTAGTCCTGTAGATCCAAAAATGAAATTGTATTGGTATTCTGGTTGAGTATTTAGGATGGTTTTTTCGAAGCTCAATTTCCCGAACCCTGCCCCTGCATGCCCCAATAGACCGAATTTTTTAGTAAAAGATTCGAAATTTAAAATTCTTCCAAAATTCGCTACTCCCTGGATATCTGCACGCAAATATGGTGTGGCAAATTCTGGGCTGATAGTTTTTAATTCATGAAAGCTTCCAAATCCAAAATCACCCTTAATTCCAAACTTTTCAGTTATCATATATCGTGCACCAAAATCTATATGACCAACATTTAATGTCGGAGTAAAGTATCCAGGTGTTAATGGAGCCATAGCCTTGTTAAATCCAGCGTTAACTTCAATAGACCATCTGTTATAGGGTTGCTGTGAGACTACCTCATTAATCACTCCCAGTAGGAGGAGTACACACATTGCGATTTTTCTCATTAAGTCAATGTATTAAGGGTGTATGTGCTAAATGATTTTATCTGATTAACCGTAAGTACAAAAAAAAACCCGGACGAGCCGGGTTTTTAATAGTCTATAGGAAGATGAAACTTACTTCACAGAGAAGCTTGCTCTTCTAGCCATTTGTCTTGCGTCAGCAGAAGATTTATCTACACTAGTATCTTCTCCGTAACCTTTGTAAGAAAGTCTTGAAGCATCAACACCTGAAGAAACTAATACATCGTAAACAGCTTCAGCTCTTTTCTCAGATAATTTCATGTTGTAATCTTCTGGACCTAATTCGTCAGCATATCCCATTACTTCTACACCTACACCAGGATTCTTTTTCAAGAAGTTGGCCACATAGCTAGCAGAGCTTACAGAATATCCAAGTGGCTTAGAGCTATCAAATGCGTAGTAAACGTTTACGTAACCATCATTGATTGCTTTTCTAAAGAAGTCAACTTGCTCTTGAACTTCTTCAACTGGACAACCATTGGTAGAAGCTGGGCCAGGAAGGAATGGACATTTGTCCATGTGATCAGGGGTACCGTCTCCATCAGAGTCCATTGTCATACCTGTAGAGTTAACTCTAGCTCCAGCTGGTGTATTTGGCTCTTTGTCCAAATAATCCGGAACGCCATCTCCATCAGAATCCTTCAACATATCTTTGATACCGTTGATTTGGGAAGCTAGCTCTTCTTTCGTAGCATATTTGTCAGCAGCAATATACCAATCGGCATGTTGCTCATTTTTACCAAGATAAAACTGAAGACCTAATGTACCGGTGAACCAGTTAGCATTAGCTCCATAATATCCATTATTAGTAGCAGGAGTGATAATGGATGCTCCATCATATGCAACACTCTGGCGACCGTTGATAACTGTAGAGATATCCGCAACTAAAGCAACGCTTTTACCAAGCTTCAATTGAGGGGTAATACCAAAGATTATGGTATAAACATCATCTTTAAAATCATTGTACTGATTTTCTTGAGGTTTCACTTGACCAATACCTGCTCCACCATGAAGTAGAAGACCGAAAGATCTTGTGAATGACTCAAAATTCATGATTCTACCAAGATTGGCAACACCCTGAAGATCAAGTCTGTTGTACTTGGTGTCAAAAGAAGGACTTTGGGAGTCTCCTCCAGCTTCTTTGAAGGAGCCGAATCCATAGTCTAACTTCATTCCGAATTTCTCATTGAACATGTATCTTGCACCGAAGTCCAAGTGTCCAAGATTTAAACTAGGTGACAGATATCCAGGAGTAAATGGAGCCATCGGTTTGTTGAAACCTCCGTTTACTTCAAGAGAGAACTTGTCGAAGTCCTGAGCGTTGGCTCCAATAGCCAAGGCCCCTGCCATAAGGGTAGAGAGTATTAGTTTTTTCATAACAAAAAATTTTTGTTCAAATTTTAAGTGTTGATTGATGTGAATACAAATTTATTAACTTTTAACTTAATGCAAATCTAGATGAAATATTTTAAACCCAAATCTCTATTGAGAATAAATCATAAGTTTTCGTTTTAATTAGAGAACTTATTAACACAATTGATGCCAAAATGAAACTTTTATTAGAGATTTTAAAACAAACTAGTGTTTCTGGGGATGAGTCAGAAATATCAGAATTTATACTCACCTATATCTATGAACGTAAAAGTGAGTGGGATATTTTACCGGAAGTGTTTTCTGGGGAAAAGTTTCATGATTGTGTTCTTTTGAAATTTGGAGAACCACGGACTGCTATTTTCGCCCATATGGATACCATTGGATTTATGTCACGTTATGATAATCAGTTAGTTGCTATTGGAGGACCTGAGGTTTTTGCAGGGACAAGTTTAGTGGGAAAGGATTCTTTAGGGGATGTTTTGTGTAAAATAAAAGGAGATGAAGAATCTATTTTTCATGATTTCCCAAGAGGAATTGATCCAGGAACCCGTTTGTCATTTTCTCAAAATGTCAGAATTGACGAAGAATTTATTCAGGCAGCTTATTTGGATAATAGACTTGGGGTATATAATGCCCTAAAGCAGTGTGAGACAATGTCTAATGGATGGGTGGTTTTTACCACCTATGAAGAGCATGGTGGTGGGAGTATGCCGTTTTTACTCAAATTTATCCAAGAAAATGCTCCAATTCAGCAAGCGTTGATTTCTGACATTACCTGGATCACTGAAGGAGTTCAATTTCACCGGGGAGTTGCAATATCTATTCGGGATAAATTTATCCCGAGAAAAAAGTTTATTGACAGAGTTATTAATTTGGCTCGAACCAGTAAAATACCTTTTCAGCTGGAAGTGGAAGGAAATGGAGGGAGTGATGGCCGAGAAATTCAATATTCGCCCTATGCTATTGATTGGTGTTTTATTGGAGCGGCAGAAGAAAACGTACATTCGCCAGATGAAAAAGTGTCTTTAAAAGATTTGGACGCAATGATTCTATTATATCAATTCTTATTAGAAAAGCTTTAAAATGAAGATTGAGTTAAAAGACAAACATTTCGAAGTCTTTATTACCAAACAGCAAATCAAGCAGCGTACTGCACAAATTGGGGAATTAATAACCTCTGAGTTTGAGGGGAAGGACCTTGTAATAGTAGGAGTGCTAAATGGTTCTTTTATTTTTATGGCAGATTTGTGCAGGAATATAGAGTTGCCTTTAAGTACTGTTTTTCTAAGAATCAGTAGCTATGTGGGAACTGCCACTTCTAGAAAAGTTAGATCCATTTTGGGAATAGAGGAAAATCTTGAAGGGAAATCTATTTTGATTGTGGAAGACATTGTCGATACTGGAATAAGTATGAATTATCTTCTCAATCAGTTGAAATCTCACAAACCTGCCGAAGTGCGGATCGCTACTCTACTTCACAAACCTCAAGCTTTTCAGTTTAATTATCATCTTGATTATGTTGGTTTTGAAATTCCCAATAAATTTGTAGTCGGTTACGGCCTTGATTATGACGGATTCGGAAGAAATCTGCCAGACATTTATCAACTCAGTACTTCTTAATTAATAAAAGTCTACCATGTATAATATAGTATTATTTGGACCTCCAGGCGCAGGAAAAGGTACTCAAAGTGAAAAACTTATAGAGAAATACGGTCTCACACATTTATCGACCGGGGATCTTTTCAGAAAGCATCTAGGAGAAGGTACAGAACTAGGCCAGTTGGCAAAAAAGTACATGAATGAAGGTCATCTAGTCCCTGATGAGGTAGTAATAAGAATGGTGGAAGATAGAATCAATGAGACACCTGATGCACATGGGTTTATTTTTGATGGTTTTCCAAGAACAACTGCCCAAGCTGAAGCTCTAGATGAGATGCTTTCCCATCATAAATTAAAGATTAACGGGATGATCGCGTTGGATGTGGCGGAAGATATATTAAAGAGTAGAATCAAAGAGAGAGGAAAAACCTCCAATAGAGTAGACGACCAGGATGATGAAAAAATAAATACTCGAATCAAAGTGTATTTGGAAGAGACGCTTCCTGTGGCTGATTATTATAATACTCAAGGTAAATTAAAGAAGATCAACGGTGTAGGTAAGATTGATGACATCTTTTCAAACATCACAACTGTGATCAGTAGTTACTGATTGCTGTTATTTTCATAGTTTTGCATTTCATTCTTGGCTAAGCTTAAATGCTTAGCCTTTTTTCTTTCTTGAAAAAATGGCAGATAATAACTTTATAGATTACGTTAAATTTTGCTCCCGCTCGGGAGCTGGTGGACCAGGTTCGGTACATTTCAGGAGAGAAAAGCATGTGCCTAAAGGTGGCCCTGATGGAGGAGATGGGGGTCGCGGAGGACATATTATAATAAAGGGCACTACTCAGGTATGGACACTTTTGCACCTAAAATATAAAAAACATATTATCGCTGAAGCTGGGAAGGGCGGCGAAGGAGGAAGAAGAACCGGTGCTGATGGCAAAGATGTTATTTTGGAAGTTCCTCTCGGTACTGTGGCAAAAGATGCGGAAACTGGAGAAAAGTTATTTGAGATAACAGAAGTGGATCAGCAGGTCATTTTGACCAAAGGAGGCAGAGGTGGTCAAGGTAATGACCATTATAAAACAGCGACCAATCAAGCGCCTCACTATGCCCAGCCGGGCGAAGATGGGATAGAAGAGTGGATCATCTTGGAATTAAAGCTATTGGCAGATGTTGGCTTAGTTGGGTTTCCCAATGCAGGTAAATCAACGTTATTATCCTCTATATCAGCTGCAAGGCCAGAGATTGGCGATTACCCATTTACGACCTTGGTGCCCAATCTGGGAGTAGTTGCCTATCGGGGTGACACCTCTTTTGTGATGGCTGACATTCCAGGGATAATTGAAGGAGCAGCGGAAGGTAAAGGTTTAGGGATCCGTTTTTTAAGACACATAGAGCGCAACTCCATTTTGTTATTTATGGTGCCTGCAGATGCTCCAAACATTAAAGAACAATATCATATCCTATTAGGAGAGTTAGAAAAATACAATCCTGAATTATTGGATAAACAAAGAATCCTTGCCATTTCCAAAACCGATATGCTGGATGAGGAATTAATGAACGAAATGAAATTGGAAGTTCCTCAAGAAATTCCTTACGTATTCATTTCGTCTGTCTCACAATATAACCTTGACAGACTAAAAGATTTGATCTGGCAGGCAATTCATCAAGAGTAAGGTGTCAGATTGTCAGATATCCTCGACTGGCAGAAATATTGTTAAACGGCTAACTCCAACTATTTCAAATTCAATCATGAGCACCAAAGAACAAGTGGATAAAGAAAATCAAAACCAAGATCGTCAATCTGACGAGACTACTGATCAATCTGCTGACCAAGAGGTAGTAGATCAAGAGGTAGTAGATCAAGAGGTGTCACAAGAAAGTATAGAAACCAGCAAATTAGAATATGAGGTAGCTGATCTGAAAGAAAAATATCTCAGGTTATATTCTGATTTCGAAAATTATAGAAAAAGAACAGCGAAAGAGCGTTTGGATTTAATCACCAGTGCGTCTGAAGATGTATTGAAGGATTTAATTCCTGTAGTGGATGATTTCGAAAGAGCATTAAAGGCTAAGGGTAGTTCTGAAAACCAAGGAGACCAATTGATCTACACGAAGCTGGTAAGAATCCTGATATCAAAAGGTCTCAAGCCTATGGATGATTTAGTAGGAAAAGCCTTTGATACAGAGACGCAAGAAGCGATTACTCAGATTCCTTCACCCAGTGAGGATCTTAAAGGTAAAGTAGTTGATGTTATTGAGAAAGGATATACACTTGGCGATAAGGTAGTTCGACACGCCAAGGTTATCACGGGAGCTTAAAATATTATGACAAAGAGAGATTATTACGAAGTACTTGAAATTACTAAATCTGCAAACGGAGATGAGATCAAAAAGGCCTATCGTAAGCTAGCTATTAAATATCATCCGGATAAAAATCCAGATAATCCAGAAGCCGAAGATAAGTTTAAGGAAGCTGCTGAGGCATATGAGGTTCTGAGTAATGCGGAGAAAAAACAGCGTTACGACCAGTTTGGTCATCAAGGTCTGAATGGCGGTGGCGGACATGGCGGCGGCGGAATGAATATGGACGATATTTTTTCTCAGTTTGGTGATATCTTCGGAGGTGGCGGAGGCGGTGGATTTGGATCATTTTTCAGCGGAGGTGCTGGAGGTAGAAGAACCAAAAAAGGAACCAATCTTCGAGTGAAGCTAAAAATGAATTTAGCTGAAGTTGCAAATGGTGTTGAGAAAAAGATAAAAGTAAAACGTCATGTAATCGCACAAGGTGTTACTTTCAAGACCTGTTCGACCTGCCAGGGATCAGGACAGATCAAAAAAGTAGTGAATACCATGCTAGGACAGATGGTCTCTGCGAGTACTTGTGGAGTATGTGGAGGCAGTGGCCAGACCGTTGATCAAAAACCTGTTGATGCAGATTCTAAAGGATTAATAATTAAGGAAGAAGTTATTTCCATTAATATTCCTGGTGGAGTCGCTGAAGGAATGCAACTAAGCATGTCTGGAAAAGGCAACGAGACACCAGGAGGTATTCCCGGAGATCTTCTGATAGTTATAGAAGAAGTCGAGGACAAAGTTCTCCAGCGTGATGGCAATAATGTCATTTTTGATCTATACGTTTCTTTCGTAGATGCAGCACTCGGTGCTTCTATCGAAGTGCCCACCATAGAGGGAAAAGTTAAAATAAAAATCGACCCTGGAACTCAAAGTGGTAAAATGCTACGATTAAAAGGGAAAGGCATCAAAGATATCAATGGGTATATCAAGGGTGATCAATTAATCATGGTGAACGTTTGGACGCCTACACACTTATCTAAAGATGAAAAAGACACGTTAGAAAACCTTAAAAACTCAGATAACTTCAAACCTGATCCAGGTAACGGAGAAAAATCATTCTTCGATAAAATGAAAGAATTCTTTTAATACTTAAAGCCAGAAGCAATTCTGGCTTTTTTTTCTTCTTTAAAGAACCTTTTATTTTACGACTCGTAACCTATCCCTATGCTTAGAAAATTGTGTCTACTTTCTCTGATGATGATTGGATGCGTTATTGTGAGTAAAGGGCAATTGGTGAAAGAGTTTAAAGTAACCGACAAAACTGGGTTTGACATCGTTGCACTAGATTTCACTTCCTATAAAAGTACTTTAGAACTTAAAAGATATAAATCTACAGATCCGATTTATATTCACGGTCATCTTTCTCAAAGCAATATCCTCCCGGTTTTCTCTCAAAATATTGAGAATAATGTGTTAAAAACCTCACTAATTCATAAAAATATTGAGTCAGAAAATCTAGGTAAAAGCATTACTTCCAAATTTTTTTCCGGTTCAAATCCAGATTTCGATCATAGTTGGAATATTAATTTGAGCTCTAATTACCTATATGAAATGGATTTTACCCTCGGGATAGGGAATGCAAATTTCGATTTAGCAAACTTGACTTTGAATAATTTCAAAGTCAACAGCACAAGTGCTGATGTCCAAATTGGATACAGTTCAAATGATCCCAACCAAATACAGATGGATACAGTTTTGGTTACCTTAAATATGGGTACCATTGGTCTTTCTAATATCAATTACACCAATGCGAAGAAAATGATCTTCGAAGTGAACTATGGTAAAATTGATTTAAACTTTTCAGAAGGAATGTCTAATGCAAGCCAAGTGGTAGCTGCAGTTGGTGCAGGATCTATATATTTACATCTTCCACCGGATTCATACCCAATAAAAATCAACATTAAGAAAACTCCAATGTGTAAACTCACCATCCCTAAAAGCCTTAAATCCATCGAAAATGGTACTTATGTGTCGAAAGGATATAAAGAGTTTAACCCGAATCTGCTGGAGTTAACCATTGATGTAGGGGTGGGATCCTTAACCATAGAATAACGACTTTTTATCGCCTAAATGCTAAAAATAGAACAACTCAATAAAACCTACGGCCCGAATCGGGCATTGACGGATATAGATCTAGAAGTACCCGAAGGAACTATTTTCGGTTTGCTGGGTCCAAATGGTGCCGGTAAGACTACACTTATAAGAATCATAAATCAAATTATTGATAGTGATAGCGGCAGGATATATATAGGTGGAGAATTATTAGCCCCCAAGCACATTTCTCAGATCGGTTATCTCCCTGAAGAAAGAGGGTTGTATAAAAAAATGAAAGTGTGGGATCAGATGCTTTATTTTGCCCGTCTCAAAGGGTTAAGTAGTCAGGATGCTAAAGCAAAAATTAAGTTTTGGTTGGATAAGCTTGAAATGTCAACTTGGAGGGATAAAAAAATAGAAGATCTCTCTAAAGGAATGGCACAGAAAGTCCAATTCATTTCAACCATTATTCACAATCCACCTTTACTGATTTTGGATGAGCCTTTTTCTGGATTTGACCCGGTGAATGCGGAAATAATCAAGAATGAAATTTTAGAGCTCAAAGAAAATGGTACTACCGTGATCTTGAGTACGCATAGAATGGAATCTGTAGAATTGCTTTGTGATCAGGTGGCGATGATCAATCATTCCTATAAAATTTTGGATGGCACGATCAAAAATCTCAAATCTATTTATAGACCTGAAGTTTATTCTATTACTATTGACGATTTGAAAACTCAAATTCCTGTCGAATGGACTCCCAAAAGAGATGGCGACAGCTTTCACTTTACACTTCCTCTCAGTGGAAAGTTGCCTAATCAGTTACTTCAAGAACTTATGCAATATGGACAGATAAGTCAGTTTCAAGAGATGGTGCCTAGCATGGAGGAGATTTTTATTCACCAAGTAAAGTCTACCGAAAATGGATAAAATCTGGTTAGTCATCCAGCGAGAATATCTTGCCCGCGTCAAAAAGAAATCTTTTCTCTTTGTTACTTTATTGACTCCATTGATTTTTCCTGCAATAATGGGAGTTTTCGTGTGGGTTGCACTTCAAGAGGAAGACAATCAGGCCTTACGAATCATTGAAGTAATTGATGATAATAATCTTTTTTTCTTAGAAAGCTCTGAGCAATATGCCTTCTCATTTTCGCATGGAACCGCGGATGAAGCAAAGGAAATGATTCAAAAAGGGGATCGATACGGATTTTTGTACATCCCCAAATTTGATTTAAAATCTCCTCAGGGGATTACCTATTATGGTGAGGAAAACCCGAGTATGTCCCTTACCAGTTATTTGGAAAACAACCTGCGAAAGAAAATAGAAGAGCAAAGACTTTTCGAAAGTGGTATAGACCCGAAAATTATCAATGAAGTAAGGACTAAAGTCGCAATAAAATCCATTACCATGGACGATGAAGGTACCGAAACAGTCAATGACGCTACCGTAAATTATGCCATTGGATTTGTAGCTGGAATACTTATCTATATGTTTATTTTTATCTATGGCAACCAGATCATGCAAGGAGTCATAGAAGAAAAGTCCAGCCGTATCGTCGAAATTTTAGTTTCTTCTCTTAAGCCATTTCAGTTGATGCTCGGCAAAATTATTGGAATTGCCGGTGTAGGACTAACCCAGATACTAATATGGGTGGTTTTGGTAGGAGCCCTCACTACTATTGTTACTGGGTTTTTGGGGATGCAAATGCCACAGCAGCAGGCTATGGAGATGGCAAACCCAGAACTTGCTCAAGCCATGGGACAGCAAAGTGACCTTACTTCCATTCTTACGGTATTAGCTGACATTAATTATGTCCAGATCATATTCAGTTTTATCTTCTACTTCTTGGGAGGATATTTACTCTACGGTGCCTTATTTGCGGGGATTGGCTCTGCAGTTGATGCGCCTTCAGACGCACAGCAATTCATGCTTCCTGTCACTATTCCTTTGATAGTAGCGTATATGGGATTGTTTGTTTTTGTGCTAAATGATCCGAACAGTTCCACCTCTTTTTGGCTATCAATAGTTCCTCTTACTTCGCCCATTGCTATGATGGGTAGGGTAAGCTACGGTGTGCCTTTCTGGGAATTGGCTCTATCCATGGGGTTACTTATTGGAGGTTTTTTATGTACCACCTGGGTTGCAGCAAAAATTTATAGAATAGGGATTTTGATGCATGGCACCAAACCTTCATACAAAACCCTTTGGAAGTGGATTAAAACCAATAATTAGTACGATGTAGAATAGCTCAGCTAACTTCACGTGTTGAGAATTCATCAACTCCTTATAAACAGAAAATCCGGACACTAGCCCGGGTTTTCTGTTTTAGCAGGATGCTTACCTATTTTCGAAGATAAGCAGAAAGCATCCACACCACTTTTTCCTTGGCGGTGATGTAATCACTCATTAAAGACACTGTTCCTTCATCGCCGGAAGCAGCAGCAGCCTCTAAAGTTTCTCTTTCTAGCTCGAGCAAAGAGTTTAGATTTTCTCTGACGATTTCTACCATTTTAATGGGATCCGATATTTCCTTTGCTTCTTCGATTTTGGCTTTGTCTATGTATTCCTGATAGGAAGAAAGTGGTCTAGCACCCAAAGTTAGAATTCGCTCCGCGGTTTCATCTACTGCTAAATTGGCAGCATTATATAATTCTTCAAATTTCGCATGAAGCTCGAAGAAATTCAAACCACTCACATTCCAATGAAAGTTTCTAAGATTTTGGTAGTAAATCTGATAATTAGCCAAAAGGTCATTGAGTTTCTCTACCAGGACTTTGCTTTCTTTGATTACCAATCCAATATCGTTCGTTTTCATATTTTTTTTGTTAGTTTTCCTTGGTTGATTTAAAGGTTAAATTTAACCAAAAGGAATTAGCAAAGCCAACTAATAATTTCTATCAGCTAGTCATACTATCTATTAAAATTAGCAGTTACTATCGGTAGTAGTTGAAAATTGATTAATGAAAAAAACATTTCAAGACTTAACCTCAGTGGATCTTTACAGCAACAAGAAGCAGGTTAAATGGCTCGTAGTAGCAGTTTCTTTGGTTATAGGAGCGGGTTCTATCTGGTACACCCATAGTTTAGTGGAAGAACTCCGAGCACGTGAGCGAAATCAGATTGAGCTGCTTTCCAGCGCTTTAGAATATGCAGCGACTACCGTGGAGAATCTCACGTTTATAAATCAAGAGATCATTCAGCAAAATTATTCCATTCCCATAATCATGGTAGATGGAAATGGTGATCCGATAGAGTTTAGAAACATCACCTTCAAAAGTAAAGCCTCTTCGATAGATTCTGTGGAGACGCTTCAAAAAGAGCTGGCGTTGATGAGAGCTGAGTATGAACCCGTATTGCTACCCGAAGCAGATATTCAGGTTTATTATAGAAATTCTGAGCTACTCCTGAACCTCAAATATTATCCATATGTGCAACTTGCAGTAATTCTTCTTTTTGGTTCTCTCGCCTATGCACTTTTCAACCAAAGTAAAATAGCCGAGCAAAACAGAGTATGGGCAGGATTGACCAAAGAGACAGCCCATCAGTTGGGTACTCCTATCGCTTCATTGATGGCCTGGATAGATTACCTGAGAAATTCTCCCGTGTGGGACGAAAACAGGGAAATCATCACCGAGATGGACAAGGACGTGGTGAAGTTGCGAATGGTTACCGAGAGGTTTAGCAGTATCGGTAGTAAGCCTGTCATTCAATCGGAAAATCTTTATGAATCTATCGAAGATACGATCACCTACCTGCGACCTAGGATATCTACCAAAGTAGAATTGAATATCCACTCAGATTCCAAGGATATAGATGCGATGATGAACAAGCCATTGTTTGAATGGGTGATCGAGAATATCTGTAAAAATGCGGTCGATGCGATGAAGGGAAAAGGGAAAATAGATATCTACGTCATTCAGGATTCTGAAAAATTTGTAGTGGTCGATATCACTGATACAGGTAAAGGCATGGAGAAGAAAATGTTTAAGCGAGTATTTAATCCAGGTTTCTCCACTCGTCAGAGAGGTTGGGGGTTGGGCCTGACACTAGCCAAGCGAATTGTTGAAGGGTATCATGGTGGAAAGGTATTTGTGAAAAATTCTGAAGTGGGAAAAGGAACAACTTTTCGTATTATCCTTCATAGCAATCATCAAGGAGCCTCTCAGTTTATTACCGAAGGCATCCTCGAGTATTGACATTTTGGATATACGATTTACGATTGACCAGGTCAGTTTGACCCTCCACTATTTTCCTTCAATTGAATCTTTCACAAAGCTCAGAATTTCAGTAAATGACTAACTCCATCGGAGCGTCAATCAAAAATTGGATTTTCAATACTATATTCCGAATGGGGAGTAATGATTAATGGATTATACTGAAGAGGATCTTCAATTCTTAATTTTAAATTTTTAATTCTAAAATTCCTTCACTCATTTTTTTCATACCTTTGCAGCCTTAAATCGATTCCCATGAGTTTGACAGACGAGATCAAGAAGCGTAGAACCTTTGCAATTATTGCCCACCCAGATGCTGGAAAGACCACTTTAACTGAAAAGTTTTTGCTTTTTGGCGGTGCAATTCAGACTGCTGGAGCAGTGAAATCCAATAAAATTGACACCGCAACTAAGTCGGATTGGATGGCGATAGAGAAGCAAAGAGGAATCTCTGTGGCGACCTCTGTCATGGGTTTTGAATACAAAGGAATTAAAATTAATCTTCTTGACACCCCAGGCCACCAGGATTTTGCGGAGGACACATTTCGTACTTTAACCGCGGTCGACTCTGTAATTATGGTGATTGACTGCGTGAAAGGCGTGGAGATTCAGACGGAGAAACTGATGGAAGTTTGCCGGATGAGAAATACGCCCGTGATCTGCTTTATCAATAAACTGGATAGGGAAGGCCGTGATCCGTACGAGTTGATCGAAGAAGTAGAGCAAAAGCTGAACATTCAGTGTCATCCGCTTTCCTGGCCTATCGGTATGGGTAAAAGTTTCAAAGGTGTTTACAACCTTTTTGATCACAAACTCAATCTTTTCACCCCATCACAGCGAAAGCTAAGTGATGTGCGCCAGTCATTTGAAGATGTGAATGATCCAGAATTGGATGGCCTAATCGGTGAGAACTATGCCAAGCAACTCCGAGAAGATGTGGAATTGATCGAGGGCGTATATCCTGAGTTTGATCCTACGGAATACTTGGCTGGAAAAGTAGCACCGGTTTTCTTTGGCTCCGCAGTGAATAACTTCGGCATCAATGAGATGCTCGACACTTTTATCAAAATCGCTCCAGCACCGAAAAGTCGTAGAACTGAAGAACGCGAAGTAAAACCTGACGAAAAGAAATTCTCTGGTTTTGTATTCAAGATCCACGCAAACATGGATCCAAATCACCGAAATAGAATTGCATTCATGAGGATTTGTTCAGGTATTTTTGAGCGAAATAAGCCTTACAATCACGTGCGTGGTCCAAAGCCTTTGCGTTTTTCCAATGTGACCCAATTTATGGCGCAGGATAAGGAAATGATCGATGAGGCATTTCCAGGAGATATTGTAGGTCTCTATGATACTGGAAACTTGAAGATAGGAGATACGTTGACGGACGGAGAAGACATGCAGTTCGTAGGAATTCCAAGTTTCTCGCCTGAGATTTTCCGTGAGGTGGTGAATAAGGATGCGATGAAAACCAAGCAATTGGAAAAAGGCTTGAAACAACTCATGGAAGAAGGAGTGGCACAGCTATTCACTTTTGATATGGGTTCTAGAAAAGTAGTGGGGACAGTCGGTCAACTTCAGTTTGAAGTAATTCAGTTCCGTCTGAAAAATGAATACAACGCAACAGTGGAGTTTCATCCGATGAACTTGTACAAAGCCTGCTGGATCACCAGCAAGGACAAAAAGCAACTAGATGAATTTGTCCGCTCCAAAAACCGTCACATCGCCCATGACAAGGATGGCAAGCTGGTCTTTATGGCCGAGTCGAAAGCCTGGCTTCAGATGGTAATGGATAATTATCCTGAGATTGAATTCCATTTTACTTCAGATATTTGATGAAAAACCCTCCAGGTTTGGTTTACAAGTTGCCAATACGGGTGAAAAGTGATTCGTAATTCAAGATTTCAAATGTCTCAACTCCATCGGCTTTAAAAAGCAGAATCTGATCTTGAAGTTCAACAACACCTTCTTGAATCAATCTACTTTCTTCATCCAAGTAAACTGGGACGGAGGATTGGTCAAATAAAGGATTTAATCGCAGGATTTTAGTGTTTTTTGCCACGATGACTATCGCCCCATTTGTGGTTTTAATTTCACTTAATTCAAGATAGAGTTGATCCAGACAGGTTTTACAGCCTTCTGGATGAATGACTAAAATCCAATTGGCTGCTTCAGGAATTTCCAGGACTTCTGCAACAATATTTTTAGTATTACCTGTACACCCCAATACCAAAAAGAAGATAGAAATGATGCAAATTTCCTTAGTCCTCATATTCTAAACCTTCAAATCTTATAATGTCATAGCGAAGGAAATTCTCATCAAAATCATCCCGATTTGGATTGTTAGTGGAGACATAAAGCCCTTTTTTACCGACGAAGTAGTTCCAAGGTTGGATATGATGGGTATCAAAGACATATTCACCTATTGTTGATAATGTATTGTCCAATACCAAGATACCAACAATAGGTCTGTTTGAAAATAGCTTTCTTGGACTTAAATTATAATCCTCCCAGTTAATGCTTTTAAAGAAAAATCTATAAAATACATCTCTATACTTATCATATTGTATTATTTCATATCGGTCTTTTCCAAGAGATTCTACTATGCCTTTATCTCCACCGAGATCTGATTCGCTTAAAATCTGGAAATTATTGACAGATTTAGCCTTTGCCTCTATAATTGAGATTATTTTTTTCTCTCTCTTGGATATCACCCATAACCTATGATCAGTGTAAGGAGCTACAACTATAGAATCAAATCTATCTGTCCACGAAAGATTTTCATCTTTTCTGCCTTCATCCCAAAAACCTGAAGGTCTCTTTATTGGCAACCAACTTAATTCTGTTATAGGTGTAGAAAAATCTACTTGATATATTGGATTTATTGATGATGCATCATTTTCTGAAATATTGAAAAAGTCATTAAAAAATGGTTGAATACCGAATAATTTATTGTGACTGAATAAAAAGGGGATTTCATTATTCGAAGATAGAAAGTTGACACTATTGTCTTTGTTTTCTAAGGAGATGCTTTGTAGTAGTTCACCGTCAAAATTTAGTATTTTTATTTCTGGTGGAATGGTGGCTAAAAAAATTGAGTCTTTAGCTAAAATATGAAATCCATTGTCCAGTCCTACGCCATTGGGGCCTTCTTTGGTTAATGAGATAGAAATATCCAACTGTTTTTTTTCAAGTTCAAATATGCCGATAGAGAAGTTCGTTTTATTCAGTATGGCTAAATACTCGCCACTATCACTTTCATAATATTGGGCTCTAGTTCTGTCAGGGTTAAATGATTCCGAGATTGGTATTTCTAGAGGTTCTATTGGCAAAAGTTGTAGAATTTCAATGTTTTCATTTCTCTCACAAGAGACAAATAATATAAAAGTAAGGAAGGCTAGGTACTTTTTCATTAAATAAATATGGGTATTAACTATAAAAATATTGATGATTTAAGGAAAGCTGTTGGTACATTTATGCGATTTTCCTGATAGGGATTTTTTTGCAACCAACAGCTTTATTTTAGTGAGTGTTTTGTCTTAAATATCACTTTTTATTTTTACTCGCACCCACAATAATTAGATTTTGTAGGGTTTTTGCAATGTTCTCCATTCCATTCGCACTTTAATTCTTTTTCTGCTTTCGCTTCCGAAGTGGCGAAAATAGAGGTGCCTATTAAAGATGCTCCTGCCAAACCTATTCCAATTGCTAATAACTTTAACTTCTTCATAACAAATATATTTATCCTTAAAAATCCCTTTGCGTAGGCGGATTCGTTTTCCTAATCATTTGGCCAATTGATTACTAGCAATATAGGTTGGGGGGGTATGATGCAACTAATTTGTAAAAATATTTTAAAGAATTAGTATTCAACAAAATATTCGTTTTCAAACTCATTTTTGTATAGATGAAAAAGCCGGGCTTCAGATGGTAATGGATAATTATCCCGAGATAGAGTCCACTTCACCTCTGATATTTGAATTCAGTATTTTTCCATCAAAATTAAAAAGCCTGCTAATGATTTATTGTCTTAAAAAGTAAATAAATAAGGCTATTGTAAGGCCGATTAAAAGTATAAACAATTGTATTCGTGCTGATTTCGTTGATTCAGATTTTTTCATGTTTTAGAGAAATATTTTTTCAAATCACCAAAAGACCCAGTAGCGCAATATTGATGACAATTCTGATCACGAAAGCAGTTATATTTTTACGTGAGTTCTCAATTTCTTCCTTGTACTTCAACGTCTTAAAAAGGAAGTAAACTGATCCAATAATAGTCAAGGAAACAAGAATGATCAAAGGAATGGTCAAGAATTCCAGCGAATTCATTCTACTCACGAATACATTTAGGATAAAAGAAATCAACGTCACCACAGATCCAATGGACTGGGCTTTTTGGATTTTAAATAAAATATCGTCCTCCGTATGTTTCATAATTGAATAACAATAGTTTTCTAGCAGAAATGATGAAAGAGCGCCTTAGAATAAGCTTCACATCAGGCTTTATGCTACTCCTGTCTCCTGTCTTCCGTCTTCGGACTCTCTAAAAACACCTCCTCAAACTCAAATCGCTGACCATTAAACAAGCCCTTATCGCTCAACTTCAGGTCAGGAATCACTAGCAAAGCCATAAAGCTCAAGGTCATAAATGGAGAGTTGAGTGTCGCTCCCATTTCTTTGGCAAGTTTATCAATCTTCGTATAAGTAGCAGCTACTTCATAACCATCTGAGGGGGACATAATTCCTCCTACTGGCAGTGGAAGTATTTCTTCTTGATCTCCGGATACAGCAGCTACTCCGCCTTTAGCAGCAATGATTAAGTTGACAGCTTTGCAGATGGACTCTTCATCGACTCCAACTGCGATGATATTATGTGAGTCATGACCTACTGAGGAAGCGATTGCTCCGGTTTTCAACCCAAAGTTTTTAATGAAAGCCACTGCTGGTGGAATATCTTTGTAGCGATTAACCACGGTAATTTTTAAGATGTCTTGCTTAGGATTTGATTCTGCAAAACCATCTTTGATTAGTATTTCTCCTGAGATTTCAGGCGTGATTAATTGTCCGTCCAAAGCCTCGATAACCCTGACCTTGGAGCCGTTTGCCTGGATCTGAAAGTCTTCAGGGGTTTTCAGAGAAGTATTAAAATTGTTGATGATCTCGTTTGTGATTGGCTGAATCAGCGTCTTTCCATTCTCAGCTACTTTCTCTCCATCTATATAGGTGCTGATAACCTGAAACTCTTTCAAGTCTTTTACTAAAATAAAGTCCGCAGGATCTCCCTCCCTCAGTTGTCCCACATTCATAGCATAGTGAGCAATAGGATTCAGACAAGCAGCCTGAAGTACTCTAAATACATCTTTGCCTTTTGCGACAGCTCTAGCTGCGAGTTCATTAATATGCGAAAATGCCAGATTATCGGGATGCTTATCATCCGAGCAAAACATAATCATCTCAGGATATTCATCGATTAGGTCGATCAGCGCCTCGAAGTTTTTGGCAGCCGAGCCTTCACGGATAGCAATTTTCATCCCCAGCTTTAATTTCCCTAAGGCTTCCTCAGCCGTGAAACACTCATGATCGGTACTTGGGCCAGCACTGACGTATTTCTCTGCCAATTCTCCTTTTAGTCCCGGAGCATGTCCGTCTATGGGTTTGCCGTATTTCTTTGAGATTCGGATTTTCTCCATCACTAGCTCATCCCGATTCACCGTCCCAGGCCAGTTCATCATTTCCGCCAGGTAATGAATCTCTGGTCTGGACATGAGATTTTCTATATCGGCCGCATTGATTTCTCCACCTGCAGTTTCAAAGGGAGTTGCAGGGACGCAGGAAGGAGCGCCAAAGTAAAACTTGAAAGGAACTTGCTTTCCATTTTCTATCATATATTCCACGCCCTGCATTCCGCAGACATTGGCGATCTCATGAGGGTCTGACACGGTGGCTACCGTGCCATGGACGACTGCGAGTCTGGCAAATTCCGAAGGCACAAGCATAGAACTCTCCACATGGACGTGAGCGTCAATAAAGCCAGGCATCAGAAACGGTAGATTTTCTTTCGAATCGATTTTTTGAATAGAAGATATTTTTCCGTCAGAAATACTCAATGAAACTGGATAAATGTTTCGATTTGGAATATCTACGAATTGACCTTGGATTTGCATTATAAAAAGAAATGATAAAATGAAATTAAATTAAGAACTCGGATCGAGAAATAGGAGTTCAACCTATGGTTTAGATTAAAACTACTATATTTGTGCAGGAATAAAAAAGCCAATTACAATGATTTTTGAATGAATAAAATCGTCATCGCCATTGATGGATATTCGGGATGTGGGAAGAGCTCCACAGCAAAAGCAGTAGCCAAGGATTTGGGGTATACCTACATAGATTCCGGAGCAATGTATAGGGCGGCGACTTTATATTTTTTGGATAATTTCCTTTCTCCCACCAATCCACACGATGTAGAGAAAGCCTTAGGTTCATTTGAGATTTCTTTTCACAGGAATCCTGATTCTGATCATCAGGAAACTTATCTCAATGGATTGAATGTTGAGAGAAAGATTCGGAGCATGCGTGTCAGTGAGAAAGTCAGTGAAGTAGCTACGTTAGCATCCATACGCAAGATATTGGTGGCTCAGCAGCAAAAGTTGGGTAAGAAAAAAGGAGTAGTAATGGATGGCAGAGATATAGGTTCTGTCGTGTTTCCAGCGGCAGAATTCAAAGTATTTATGACTGCTAATCTGGATACTCGCGCGGAGAGGCGTCAGCAGGAATTGCTGGCAAAGAATGAACTCGTTAAGTTGCAAATCATCAAAAATAACTTAGCTGAGCGTGATAGAATAGATTCATCAAGATCTGAGAGTCCATTGAAAAAGATGGATGATGCGATCGAAATCGATACAAGTGATATTTCGTTTGAAGAGCAAGTGGCTGAGATTGTGTCCAAGGCTAGAAATATTATAGAAAACCAAGAAAACTATGCAAGTAAGCATTGACAAGAATTCAGGCTATTGCTTCGGTGTTGAGTTTGCCATTAAAATGGCAGAGGATGAAATGGAGCATAATGATCATCTATACTGTTTGGGAGATATCGTCCACAATGACATGGAGGTGAAGCGGTTGAATGCCAAGGGTCTAGAAGTAATAGACAGGGAGCAACTTCAGAAATTGCATGATTGCAAAGTGCTGATCAGAGCCCATGGTGAGCCACCTGAAACGTATAGAACAGCAATTGAAAATAATATAGAATTGATTGACGCTTCTTGTCCGGTAGTACTTAAGCTTCAACACAGAGTGAAAAGTGCTTTTGATAAAATGGAGCGTGAGGAAGGTCAAATCGTGATTTATGGTAAAAAAGGTCATGCAGAAGTGATCGGATTGACAGGGCAGACATTGGAAAAAGCTATTGTAGTGATGGAAGAATCAGATTTGGATAAAATTGATTTTAAAAGCCCCGTCACTTTATTCAGTCAGACTACCAAAAGTACCAAAGGCTTTTATACTATTTCTCAAAAAATCGAGGAACGAATTCAGGCTGCCAAACATGAAGTCACTTCAGAAGCATTCAACTCAAATGATTCAATTTGCCGACAGGTATCTAACAGAGAGCCCCAGCTGCATAGATTTTCTCAGGAAAATGATGTCATTCTCTTTGTATCGGGGAAGAAAAGTTCCAATGGGAAGGCGCTTTATCAAGTTTGTCTAAGCGAAAATCAAAGAAGCCACTTTATTGAGAATGAATCTGAAATAGAAACAGAATGGTTTGATTCTGATGATAAAATCGGCATTTGCGGGGCTACTTCTACCCCGATGTGGCTCATGGAAAGAATAAAATCCCACTTGGAATATTTAGATAGTGGGGTTTTTTTTGATTAAAAAGGAATAATTTAAAACTAATGGGAGCCATTCTTCCAAAAGTTCAAAGATTAAAGTTCATATATCCTCGATTTAAAAAGGTTATTTATTAGATTTGGGGCGTTTTTCAAAAGCTCATAGTTAAAAACAGATATGTCTAAAATAGTGAAGCTTACGAAGGGTTTTGATATCAACCTAGTGGGAAAAGCTAAGCATGAGCTAGCTAATTTCACGGCTGCTCAGACCTTCGCAATTAAGCCGACGGACTTTATTGGGATGCAACGCCCAAAAGTACTTGTCAACGAAGGAGATACCGTAAAGGCCGGTACTCCAATTCTGATCGACAAAGCCCTGGATCAGGTAATATATGCGTCTCCGGTTTCTGGCGAAATCGTCGAAATCAAAAGAGGAGATCGTCGTAAATTACTTGAAATTATAATCCTGGCGGATTCGAATGTCTCCTTTGAAAACTTTGCTAAAGTTGATCTTGCAGGCATCGAAAGAGATGCATTGGCAATTGCATTAGCAGGCAGCGGTATTTGGCCGAATATTATTCAGAGACCTTTTGGCATAGTAGCAAACCCAGCTGATACGCCAAAAAACATATTTGTTTCTGCATTTGATACTCATCCACTTGCTCCGGAATTCGAATTTGCGCTCAAAGGTCAAGAAAAGTACATCCAAGTTGGGATAGATGCCTTAGCAAAATTGACTTCAGGTAAAGTTCATTTAAATGTGGATGGATCCAAAAACACTCCAGCCATCTTTGGCAACTTAAAAGGAGCTCAAGTCAATAAGTTTTCAGGTCCGCATCCTGCGGGTAATGTTGGAGTACAGATTCACCATCTTGCCCCTATTAATAAGGGTGAAATAGCGTGGACTTTAAGTCCATTTGCGGTGGTTCAAATCGGTAAATTTCTCATCGAGGGAGTGTATGATGCCTCTAAGATGATTGCATTGACCGGTTCAGAATTGACCAAGGCCGCCTATGTGAAAACGTATGTTGGCGCTAATGTTTCCAGTTTTGTGAAGGGCAACCTAAACTCAGGTCATGTCAGGGTTATTTCAGGCAATGTACTCACAGGCGAGAAGATTTCCTGCGAGGGGTTTGTTGGCTTTTATGCGAATCAAATCACGGTAATTCCAGAAGGTGATTATTATGAATTTTTGGCTTGGGCACTTCCTACTACTCGCGTGAGTTATCACAGGGCGTTAGGCTTGTTGTCTTTCTTAAGTCCAAAAAAGGAACATGTGATGGATACCAATGCAAGAGGAGAGGAGAGGGCGTTTGTGCAAACTGGTGTTTTTGAGTCAGTAACACCTATGGATATTCTTCCTGTTTATCTTTTGAAAGCAATTATGGCTGAAGATTTTGATGAAATGGAGGAATTGGGAATTTATGAGGTAATAGAGGAAGATTTGGCACTTTGCGAATTTGTGGATGTATCTAAACATCCGGTTCAGGAGTTGGTTAGAAAAGGAATTGAATTAATCCAATACAGTTAATCTATATGAAGTTTCTAAGAGATATATTGGACAAGCAGCGACCTCTTTTCGAAAAGGGAGGCAAGCTAGAAGGTCTATTTTATGCGTTTGAGGCTGGTGAAACATTTATGTTTAGCCCAAATCACACGACTGCAATTAAAGGCGCCCAAGTAAAGGATGCTATTGATTTGAAGAGAATGATGATCACAGTGGTGATCGCAATGATTCCATGCTTACTATTTGGGATTTATAATACTGGACATCAGCATTTGCTAGCGACAGGTGGAACCGCCGGACTTTGGGAAGATTTTGGAGATAAGACCTGGATCGGTGTGAAATTGGTGCTCCCAATCATCATAGTAGCTTATGCTGCCGGTGGTATTGTTGAAGCAATTTTCGCAGTAATCAGAAAACATCCAATCAATGAGGGCTTTCTGGTAACTGGAATGCTGATTCCTCTGGTAGTACCGGCGACAACTCCGTTGTGGCAAGTAGCCTTAGCCACTGTATTTGCTGTAGTGATTGCAAAAGAGGTATTTGGTGGTACTGGAATGAATATCCTGAACGTAGCCATGACGGCTAGAGCGTTCTTATATTTTGCATATCCTGCTCAAATCTCTGGTGATCAAGTTTGGACATATCTCGGTGATAAGGTGCCAATCGACGGATTTTCTGGTGCTACGGCACTTTCAGTAGCATATAATGCAGGCGTGGATGGTACTCAGACAGTAGTGGAAGCTTTAGCGAGCCACAACACAGTCTTGGGTGCAGACATATTTAGTTTTTCCAACATGTTTGTAGGCTGGATTCCTGGTTCAATCGGTGAGACATCTACCCTGATGGCATTGGTAGGAGCAGCAATTTTAATAGCTACCGGAGTAGCCAGCTGGAAGATCATCGTGTCGGGATTTGCAGGTGCTTATCTTATGGGTACAATCATGAACTTATTTGCTTCAAATGCTTATTTGGCTATGCCTCCTCAGTATCATTGGGTAATGGGTGGTTTGGCTTTTGGAATTGTATTTATGGCCACTGATCCTGTGTCAGCATCTCAGACAGAAACAGGAAAGTGGATTTATGGTCTTTTTATAGGAATGCTTACCGTGATCATACGAGTGACAAACCCTGCATATCCAGAAGGAATTATGCTAGCGGTATTGTTGATGAACGTGTTTGCTCCGTTGATCGATTATTATGTAGTTAAAGCTAATAAAACAAGGAGGTTACATCGTGCAACAGTCTAATACTTATATCATTACGTTCTCCGTCATCTTGACGGTAATCTTGGGACTACTTTTATCAGGTACTTCTCAAGTGTTAGGTCCTTTGCAAAAGGAAGCAATTGCTCTGGATACTAAAAAGCAAATCTTAGGTGCAGTGATTCCGTCCGAAGAAATTGCGGCCATGCAGCCTAAAGAAGTCAATGCTTATTATGAAAGTCATATAGCTTCTACTGTAGTAGATGTCAATGGCAAAGAAGTAAAAGAGCAAGACGGGGTGGCGATCACGGCTGAAAGTGTTGATATCGCTAAGAATTATAAGAGACCAATTGAGAAAAGACTCTTTCCTGTGTTCAAATTTCATGAAGAAGGAAATGCTGAGGTTGTGAAATCTTATGTATTCCCACTTTACGGAGCTGGACTCTGGGATGCAATCTGGGGTTATGTCGCCTTAGAGACAGATATGAATACAGTAGGAGGTATTACTTTGGCCCATGCTGGAGAAACTCCTGGTCTAGGTGCAAGAATCACTGAGCCCGGCGTTCAATCTCGCTATGTGGGAAAGACTATCTATGATGAGTCTGGAGACCTGGTCGCTGTACAGATGCAGAAAGGTGAAGGCTATGATTATTCAGATTCACCACATAAGGTGGATGGAATGTCCGGAGCAACCATTACTGGAAAAGGAGTTAATAATATGCTACAAGCTTATTTGGGATATTATCAAGCTTATATTGAAGGACAGAAATCCTCTACTTCTGTAGCAACGCTTTAATTAAAACATCAACTCAAGAATAATATAAACATGAGTGCTGAAACTTTAGAAAAAAAGCCTGCAGAGGCCCTGCTTTCGAAACGACGCAAAAAGCTCGTTACAGATCCTCTGAATGATGACAATCCTGTCACAGTACAGGTATTGGGTATTTGCTCTGCTTTGGCAGTAACCACCCAGTTGAAACCAACTTTGGTAATGGCAATTGCGGTAATTTTCGTAATTGTAATGTCCAACTTTGTGATTTCATTGATGAGAAATACCATTCCCGGTCGGGTGCGTATCATTGTTCAACTGGCAGTAGTTGCGACCTTGGTTACTTTGGTAAATGAAGTATTGAAGGCTTTTGCATACGATATGTACAAAGAGCTTTCTGTATTCGTAGGCCTGATCATTACCAACTGTATTGTAATGGGACGCCTTGAAGCGTTTGCTTTGGGAAATAAACCTTATGATTCGGTCTTGGATGGTTTCGGATCTGCCTTAGGCTATTCTTGGGTAATTCTGGCCGTTGCTTTCTTTAGAGAATTGCTAGGATCAGGATCTCTTTTTGGCCTTCCAATTTATGATTACATCTCCGGCATATTCGGCCCTGATTTTCATTTGGCTACAAATGGTTTGATGGTTTCACCAGTAGGAGCATTCATGATTTTGGGTATTATCATCTGGATACAGCGTACCAAGACAGGGTATGTTGAACACTAATTAAAAGCGAAAGAAATGGAATTATTTAATTTAGGTATTCGGTCGATCTTTATCGACAATATGATTTTCGCTTACTTCTTGGGAATGTGTTCTTATTTGGCCGTTTCCAAAAAAGTAAGTACCGCAATGGGACTTGGTGCTGCAGTAATTTTTGTATTGACAGTGACTGTACCTACCAACTGGATGTTGAATGAATATGTATTGAAAGAAGGAGCACTTTCTTGGATTAGTCCAGGCTTAGCTGAAATTGATCTTTCATTCTTGAGGTTCATTATGTTTATCGCTATCATTGCCGCTATGGTTCAATTGGTGGAGATGATCGTGGAGAAATTTGCTCCTGCCCTTTATGGTGCATTAGGTATTTTCCTTCCTTTGATTGCAGTAAATTGTGCGATTCTAGGTGGATCCTTATTTATGGCTCAAAGAGATTATACGCTTGCAGAGGCTGCTGTCTATGGCTTTGGCTCTGGTGTAGGTTGGTTGTTGGCAATTATAGCACTTGCAGCTATCCGTGAAAAGCTAAAATATTCAAATGTTCCCAATGGTCTGAAAGGTCTGGGAATCACCATGCTTCTGACTGGTTTGATGGGTTTGGCATTTATGTCCTTTATGGGTATCGATTTGTAAGATTCAATTTAGCAAGTAGTGGGAGTAAGAGCTCTGGGATATTTCCCGGAGCTTTTTTGTTTAGACGGTTGCTCATTTTAATCGCAAAACAAGTATCTTTTGATTTTATAACTATTCAACCTAAAAAACACTATGAAAACCCTAATAACCTTGTTTTGCTTTTTCACTTTTGCATTTGGTGCCTCGGCGCAAACTGGTGATTGGATCGACCTCTTCAATGGGAAAAATCTTGACGGATGGAAAATATCTGAGAATTCAAAATCTTTTCAAGTTGAAGATGGAGTGATCAAAGTAGCAGGCACTCGTGGACATGCCTATTATATGGGAGAAGTTGGGAATCATGATTTTAATAATTTCGAAGTGATCGCCGAAGTAAAAACTATGCCTGGTGCGAATTCCGGAATTTTCATTCACACCGAATACCAAGAGGATGGCTGGCCAAACATTGGATATGAAATCCAAGTAAATCAAAGTCATAGTGATTGGAGAAAGACTGGTTCTGTCTATTCTTTTCAGGATGTAAAAGAGGTCTATGTAAAAGACGGTGAGTGGTACACTGAGCATATCATAGTGCAGGGTGATGTGGTCACTGTAAAGATCAATGGAGAAACTGTAAATGTGTATGATCAGTCCAAAGACGAAAATCGTGCAGGAGATTTGGGTACTAAAAAATTGGACCATGGTACGATCGCTTTGCAGGCTCACGATCCTAAATCGGTAATCTATTACAAAAGCGTAAAAGTGAAGCTTCTTCCAGATTGAGAAGAGTTAAAAATTAGTAGCTACAACCCGACTAATTCTTTCAGTTGGGTTGTAGCATTTAGGCTATATTTAAAGTCGATGAAATAGACATGAAGTATTTTGTGATTTTTTGCCCCTGTTCATCGCCAAACCAAACTTCTCCCAAACATAATCTTGCAACTATTTTCATAAGTGAAAACAGTAGAATTGCTATTGACAGTATTTTTGAAGTTCCGGAATTGATCTATCTTCAGAATTGTAAGGGATGTATGGTGGGGAATATTGATGAAATCTAGATGGATAGCACAGGATTTTATATACTCGACATATATAAAGGTAAAGCTCTCTTTAAATTTGGTCTTCAGGGAAATCTGTTTTATAAAATAAATTCCATAGGAGAAGGTCCAGGTCAATTTTATCTGCCATTTGATTTTGATTTGAATCCGGGAGGGAGGAATCTGTTAATACTAGGCACAAATCAAAGAAATTTTTAAGCTTTTATTCACTTGACCGACAGTTTCTTAAGGAGTTTAACTACTCTAATTTTCAAATGCAAAATTTTGCAATTCTAAAAGATGATATCCTTGCGTTAGAAATCGATGGGAGGAACTCAGAAAAAAGTATGAATAGATTAGGCTATGTAATTGACTTTTCTACAAAATACACTTTGGCCTCTACGATTATCCCAAAACTATAGTGATGAATTATGGACATGAATTTACAAGAAGCTCACTGGTATTTTGTTCAGCAGGTCCTTGAATGACACCATTTACCAAGTAGATAAATCCGGCTTTGAACCCGGATATATGTTAGATTTCGGAAACAGGAAAGTTTCAGAGTATATTAAATCTCTGGATATAATGGAATTGGGGCAAAGGATACAGCAGGAAGTACCTTTTTATTCCAACGGAAGAAATTTTGAGAATATTGAATATTCACTTTTTAGTTGGGTTCTGAAGTATATGATCGAAATGGGTTGTATTATAAAAAAAACTAAGTCTTTTTCAAATCTAGAATCGGAGGATATGTTATTCAGAAATCCATTCTATATGGATGATAACGAGGTTTATACCTTTTATGATACTTACGATTTAAATTTCATACCAAAGATCGAAAGAATGCACAAACTTGTAAACTTTGTTATTATGAAGTACTCGTTTAAATGAATTGAAAGGTTTTGTATAGTTTAATTTCCCAAATTTTGCTAACTCTGAGTTAGATTTGAAAAACTGAATGTGATGTTCACCTACAAAAGAATTTTATCCTATTTCCTGAGAGGCCTCCTCTTTGTCACCCCTGTGGTGGTCACTCTCTATATCATTATTCGGACAGTCTTGTTTTTGGATAATTTGATCCCGGCTCCCATTCCTGGAATAGGCATCCTGATGGTGTTGGGCTTGATAACTTTCGTAGGGTATGTGGCGAGTTTATTTTTTGCCAAACCCGTGTTCGACTGGTTTGAGCGGGGATTGATACGAATTCCGCTGGTGAATTTGATTTATACCAGTACTAAGGACTTGATGGGGGCTTTTGTAGGGGATAAGAAGAAGTTTTCCTCTCCTGTGAAAGTCCAGCTTAGTGATACCCTTATCCGCTTAGGATTTATCACCCAAGAGGACATGTCTATGGTGGGAGAGGTCGATATGGTTGCTGTTTATTTTCCTCACAGCTACAATGTCTCGGGAAATGTATTTTTAGTACCTAAAGAGAAAGTCACTCCTTTATTAGGCGTTAAAAGTGCAGATGTTATGAAGTTTATGGTTTCTGGTGGAGTTTCGAATTTAGAGCCTAAAAAACCTTAATTATTCTCAGAATACTTCACAAAAGCAATCCATTCCCCATCAGGTGACCAGCTATGTACATTGATGGTTCCTTGACCGCCATAGAACACTTCTGTTAGATCTTTCAGCTCTTTAGTTTCTACATCCAATAAGCGAAGCTTGACCTCTTTGCCAAAGGGATGTGATCCTTTCTGGTCTTCCAGGTAAGATATGATTACCGCTGATTTATTATCAGGGGAGGGATGAGGAAACCAATTGTCTAAGGCATCATTGGTGAGTTGCTCTGTTCCCATGCCGTTAGGCTTCATTCTATAAGCTTCCATTTTCCCTGATCGGTAAGAATTGAAATAGATCCATTTGCCATCGTAGGAATACTCCGGGCCATCATCCAGACCTTCAGCTGTAGTCAGACGTTTTTCTTCTCCACCACTTGAAGGAACAGAGTAGATGTCCCACAATCCGTCTCGCTGAGCGCAATAAACTAAGGTATTGCCATCAGGACTGCTTCCATGCCAGTAGCTAGGTTCGTTTGGAGCGATCAGTTGTGGTGTGCCTCCATTTAGAGGGATTGTGAAAATCTGGGATCCCTTGCCGGGATCATTTTTGCTGTAAATCAGCGTCTTTCCATCGAAGCTTATGCCGTGATCATTATTTAAACGATTGACAGCTTCAGGAAATATCTTCCCGAGATTCTTTCCTTTCAAGTCTATTTTTTCCAGAAATCCATCAGAATTAATCAACAAATATTCCCCATCTCTCGACCAGTTTGGCGCTTCGAAATGGCGATTCTCTTTTAGAATAGTCTTTTTCTCTCCGGTTTTCACATTCAGAATCACCAACTCACTGGTTATATTTTCTTGTACCTGAGCTTTAAGCAAAAGACTTTGTGTAAGAAGTAAAACGAAGGTAACCAGGCGGAGTGTCATGATAAAGATGAAAATAGTTGATGTAGATCTGCTTTTCTTTCAATATAGCATAAAAATTAACATCGGTTTTGGTCAACTCTAAAATTTACGCTTCTTCAGTCTTAACTGCATTCCTACAAGAGCGGCAGTTAAGACCATAGAAATGATGGGTAATGGCGCCATCCGAGAGCTACCTGAGGAGGAAGCAGTAAAAAACCTTTTCTCTTAATATAACCAACTGTACTTTTATTAAGTCATCACTTCTACCACTTGTTCGCCTTTCCCTATGAACCGGCCAATTTCCCAAATAACTTGATTCTCCTGCTTCATGGCATCTTCAAACCAAGTTTTATTTCCCCCATCTATTGCCAGCATCAACCCCCCACTGGTTTGTGGATCACACAGCTTGACCAGCTCCATTCCATTTACACCTTTGGTTTTTGGACTATATGCGTTCCAGTTTCTGTAGGTATTATCTGGAAAAATAAACTGTGTAATATACTCCTGCACTCCTTCGATCATTGGAAGTTTAAACAGATCAATTTCTGCTGATATTCCAGCTCCCTCACACATCTCTATCAAATGACCTAAAAGGCCAAATCCAGTTACGTCAGTCATTGCATGCACTTCCTCATGATTGCCAAGTGTCTCACCAATTGAATTCAACCTACAGGTAGTATCTAATAAACTTATATAATCCTTTTCAGAGATTTTTTGACGCTTTAGAGCAGTGGACAAAACACCCACGCCGAGGGGTTTGGTAAGGTAAATTAGGTCTCCTACTTTTGCTCCGCTATTCTTTTTGATTTTTTTCGGATGAACAATACCATTTACAGAAAGTCCGAAAATCGGATCCTTTGCAGCTATAGAATGTCCACCAGCCAATTCAATTCCTGCAGTCTTACAGATACTTTTTGCACCCTCCATGACTTTAGCTGCTAATTCAGGTGAAAGTTTCTCCACTGGCCAACTTAAAATGGCATTGGCAAAAATAGGTTTTCCACCCATTGCATATACGTCTGAAAGCGCATTGGCAGCGGCAATTCTTCCAAAGTCAAAAGGATCATCCACGATAGGAGTGAAAAAATCTACGGTATTAATGAATGCAATATCTTCTGAAACTTGATAGACTGCAGCATCATCTTTCCCGGAATTCCCTACCAAAAGCTTTGGGTCTGTTTGAGTAAATGACCCACTTAAACTAAGTATTTGATCCAATATGGCGGGTGCTATTTTGCAGCCGCAGCCTGAGCCTTCGCTCCACTCGGTAAGTCTTGTTGGTTTATTTTCCATAAAATTGTTTTTTCGCGTTCAGTAAATGTTGGACTGAGGCATCCATATCGCAAGCTGTCAAATCAAGCTGAATGGTCTTGCCATCAGCATGTTTGTCCAAATCAAACGTGTATGTCTTGTCATAGTATACAAGCATATTTGAAATCCAATCCGAGTGATTTCCTTCTACAATTGCTTCGATCGCTTGGGAAGTTCTTAAGCCACCAAGACGCTTTTTTATTCTTAATACCGCCAAAATCAATTCATCTTTGGGCAATACTGCATATTCGTCTGCAATCAGCTCAATACGTTCCGCTTCTGATTTTTGAATATCAATGAGCGGAGATGACAGCATTTGACTGTAAAATTCTTGGGGTAAAATAGTTCTTCCTATTTTTTTACTTTCATTTTCTATCCAAATTGATTGGCTTGAATCCAGTTTTCGTAATTCTTCAGCAAAATTATTTTCAAACTGTTCTACCGAGGGCTGTGGTGGTTGGCCTATGGAACCAAAAGAGGAACCTTTATGATTGGCCAATCCTTCCAAATCGATGATTTGTTCACCATTCTTCTGAAGTTCTTTCAAAAGTCGAGTTTTTCCTGTACCTGTTTTCCCTCCTAACACAAGAAGGTTTCTTTCTTTCCTTATCGCATCAAAAGTATAGGTTCTGTAGGTTTTGTAACCTCCTTCTAATCTATACACCTCAAATCCAACCATTGCCAATATCCAGCTGAGAATCTGACTTCTCATTCCTCCTCGCCAGCAATACACGATGATTTTCCTGTCTGGGAACTTTGTTAATGCTTCTTTCTGAATTTTGTGAAATCTAGGCCCTACCAGCTCAAATCCTTTCAGCGTGGCTGCCAGCGACCCCTTTTCTTTATAAAGTGTGCCGACTATTACTCGCTCTTCAGTAGTTAGAATTGGAAGATTGATTGATCCGGAGATTAGGCTTTGAGCAAATTCGCCTTCACTGCGGGCGTCGATCATAGGCATTTGCTCACGCAAAGTCCAAAATTCATCAAGAGATATAAGTTGCTCAGTCATCTGGGGTTGAAGATAAAAAAAGCCGCTAGGAATGTCTAGCGGCTAATGTTGGAATAGTGTCAACAATTAAAGTTGAGCGTCTAATTTTTGTGACAGTACATTTTTAGGAACTGCTCCTACTTGTTTATCCACAATCTCTCCACCTTTGAAGAAAAGAAGAGTCGGGATAGATCTGATTCCGAATTTTTGGGCAACCCCAGGATTAGCATCTACATCAACCTTTCCGATGACAGCTTTCCCATCATATTCGCCCGCTAATTCCTCTACTAGAGGACCGATCATTTTACAAGGTCCACACCATTCTGCCCAAAAGTCGACCAATATAGGCTGCTCTGATTTGATGATTTCTTCAAAGTTAGCGTCGGTAATTTCTATCGCTTTTCCCATTGTATGTTTAGTTAATGCTTCTTGCTTTTTAGATATAGAACTGAAAGGGAATTGAAGATTAATAAGTTCCGATAGGATTAAAATTTATGAGGATTGGAGATAGCTTAATTTTTCTATTTTTTACCCTATTTAGTTCCAAATGATTTTAAGCACATAATCTACTGGTAAATTCTTCGTAACCTCCGCATCGGACATCCATCATCTTACTTCCAGCCCGTCAGTCAATGGTTTTCACCTAACTGGTACAATTGAGACTAAATACCTTTTCTAAATCACTCGATACATTACCTCTGGAATTTCCTTTAGCTCTTTAATCATTTCTGTAGTTGGATCTATACTGAATTTCTTGGAAAAGAGTTCTAAAGCTATATTTTCTTTCCGATCAATCACATCAAAATAGAGCTTTGCATCTCCTTTATATTTCTCCGTGATCTTATGCAACTTCTCCATCAGATCCAGCGTCAGATCATCTAGATTGATGTTGACTCTGAGTCCCTTCACCATTTTTCTCCTAATCTCATCCAGCAAAGTGATGCTGTGGATTTTAAACTCCAACTCATTTTCTGCCCATCTCTTTGATCCCACAGATCCGGTGATAAATAAGAACCAGCCTGGCATGAAGTACTCTTTAAATTTCACATAATCGTCTCCAAATAGAAAAAACGTGAATCCACCCTGATAATCTTCCATACTCAGTGTGCCAAATGGTTTGCCGTTTTTGGTAGTTCTGTGAGCAAAAGTCCCCACTGATCCCGCTAGCTTAACTTCGCTTTTGGAGCGAAGACTCTCCAGATCATTTAAGTCGGGCAACCCCGCATTGGTAAATGACTCAATCTCTAATTTATATTGATCCAGGGGATGGCCTGAAATATAAAGACCTACCACTTCTTTCTCTATGTTTAGCTGTTGAAGTTGAGAGAAGGGCTCCATCGGAGCGACAGTTGGAAGGGGGACTTCCATATTTCCATCCCCGCCACCGAAAAGACTCACCTGATTGCTTTGTTCCTCTTGCTGTACTTTCTGAGCATATTTTGTGGCTTTTTCGATCAGATTCAGATCACTTTCCTGAGCTTCCAGATATTGTCTACGATGGTGCTGTGGAAAGCAATCAAATCCTCCCGCCATTGCTAAGGCTTCCATAGTTTTTTTGTTCAATGCTTTGGAATTAACTCGCTTCGCAAAATCAAAAATATTTTTGAATGGGCCGCTTTTCTCTCGCTCCTTAATTATTTCATCTACCGCACCCGATCCGGCTCCTTTTATCGCAGCCATACCAAAGCGGATTTCTCCTCCCGCATTTACGGTAAATCCATTGTTAGATTCATTGACATCAGGTCCAAGTACCCGGATACTTGCGCGCTTGCACTCTTCCATGAAAAAGGTCACCTGAGAGATGTCATTCATATTATTGCTGAGGACGGATGCCAGATATTCGGCTGGGTAATGCGCCTTCAGATAAGCAGTCTGGTAGGCGATCCAAGCATAGCAGGTAGAGTGAGATTTGTTAAATGCATAGGATGCAAATGCTTCCCAGTCTGTCCAGATCTTGGAAAGTTTCTTTGCATCATGGCCTTTGGCAGAAGCCTGTTCAATGAATTTTGGCTTCATCTTATCCAGCACTTCTTTCTGCTTCTTACCCATCGCCTTTCGCAGTACGTCAGCTTCACCCTTTGTGAATCCTGCGAGTTTTTGGGATAAAAGCATCACCTGCTCTTGGTAAACCGTAATTCCGTAGGTCTCTTCCAAATACTCTTTCATGTCGTCCAGATCGTATTCGATCGGTTCAGTTCCATGTTTTCTCTTTATGAAACTAGGAATGTAGGCTATTGGACCTGGACGATATAAGGCATTCATAGCAATCAAATCTGCAAAAACAGTCGGCTTTAATTCCCGCATATACTTCTGCATTCCCGCAGATTCATATTGGAAAATACCAACAGTTTCGCCTCGTTGGAAAAGTTCATACGTCTTTACATCATCGATTGGAAAATGCTCTGGATCCAATTGAATCCCATGTCGTTCTTTTACGATTTTGACCGCATCCTTGATTAATGTTAGCGTCTTCAAGCCCAAAAAGTCCATCTTGAGCAAACCCGCAGATTCTACCACTGAGTTGTCAAACTGTGTACAAACCATGTCCGAATCTTTGGCTAAAGCTACAGGCACATAGTTGGTGATATCTGCTGGTGTAATAATCACTCCACACGCATGAATACCCAAGTTTCTCACTGATCCTTCCAACATCGTAGCCTGATTGATGGTCTTGGCAGCTTCATCTTGACCTTTTGAGATCTTGATGAGTTCATCTGCTTTTGCCAACATTTCTCCTTGTCCTTTGAGTTTTTCCGAAAGTGCAGCTCTATTTCCAGCAAGGGCAAACAGTGCTTTGAGCTTGATGTCAGGAACTAGATTTGCCAGTCGGCCAGCCTCAGCAAGCGGAAGATTTAGCACTCTTGCTGTATCTCGAATAGCAGATTTGGCAGCCATAGTGCCATAAGTGATGATTTGGGCTACTTGGTTTGAGCCATATTTTTGAATTACATAGTTGATGACCGATTGGCGGCCTTCATCGTCGAAATCAATATCAATATCAGGTAAGGAAACCCGATCCGGATTAAGAAAACGTTCGAAAAGAAGATTGTATTCTATTGGGTCTATGTTCGTTATCCCTGTGCAATAAGCCACGGCCGATCCTGCAGCAGAACCACGGCCGGGGCCGACGGAAACTCCCATTTTTCTCGCTTCCACAATAAAATCCTGCACAATCAAAAAATAGCCTGGATAGCCTGTATTTTGAATGGTTGCCAGCTCGAAATCTAGCCTTTCTCTTATTTCAGCAGTGAGATCTTTATATCTTTTCTCGGCTCCAATGTAAGTCAGATGTCTCAAATAAGCATTCTCTCCGCGCTTGCCGCCGTCTTTAATATCGTCAGAATTTAGGAATTCATCAGGAATGTCAAATGCAGGGAGAAGTACTTCCCGGGCGAGTTTGTACCCTTCTATTTTATCAGTAATTTCATTGGTGCACGCTATAGCTTCTGGCAAGTCCGCAAAAAGCTTTTTCATCTCATCTGGAGTTTTGAGGTAGAATTCATCATTTGGAAATCCATATCTAAACTCTCGGCCACGCTTACCTATATACTTTTTGGGTTTGATGAATAGCTCTCCATCCTTTACGCAAAGCAGTACATCGTGAGCCTTTGCATCTTTTTTCTCAGTATAGTAAGAGTTGTTTGCTGCGAAATATTTAACATCATATTTAGCTGCAAATTCCAATAATACCTCATTCACTTTTTCTTCTTCAGGTACTCCATGACGATTCAGCTCTACATAAAAATCATCGCCAAATTGCTCTTTCCACCAGAGAAAAGCTTCTTCAGCTTGCGTTTCTCCCACGTTCAAAATTAAAAAAGGAATTTCTCCCCAAAGTCCTCCTGTCGTGGCAATGAGATCGCCTTTATACTGCAAAAGCAATTCCTTATCTATACGTGGTAAATAATAGAATCCTTCGATATTGGCGTAGGAGGAAAGTTTTGCAAGATTGTGATAACCTGCTTTATTTTTGGCTAGCAAGACAGTTTGATATCCATCGTCCTTAGTTGATTTATTTTTCCGGTCGCGGCAAAGATTGAATTCGCATCCGAGAACAGGCTTAATATCTTTGCTCATGGCTTCTTTCACAAAGTGAAAAGCACCCATCATATTTCCATGATCCGTCATTGCAATGGCAGGCATTTTTAATGCTTTTGCCCGGGCTACCATCGCAGGGATTTCACAGGTTGCTTGAAGGACTGAATACTGGCTATGGACATGCAAGTGTGAAAAAGGCACATTGGTCAAGTCAGAGATGTCTGCCTTCACTGCTTGTTCTAAGACTTCCTTGGCGGCGGTTTTTTGAATGTCTTTCGCTTGCGCAAAGTTAGCTTCCTCCAATTCCGGTGCTTGGTAGAACACCTCCGAAATAGAAATCCCTGCTTCCGGACCCTGCACTCCTTGTGTGATCAACCCAAAGAAACACCGGGCGGTAGCATTTACATCATAGGCAGCATCGTGAGCATCTTCAAATGCTTTTCCAAAAAGTTTTTTATGAAGTTCAGTTAGTGTAGGCCACTTAAATTTACCTCCTCTACCCCCAGGTAGCGCACAGAATTCTGTAGAAATATCCTTGGTATCCAGCTGTTTTGCTGTCAGTGGCATGGTCGCTTCCGCTCGGTAATATTCTGAGCCGACTACATTGACATCAAATTCTACGTTGTGTCCCACCAAGTAGGTGGCTTGTCTTACATCTCCTTCGAAAATTTCAAGTATCTGCTTTAGATCATGGCCTTCCGCTAAGGCACGTTTGGTAGAGATACCATGAACTTTCTCTGCGTTGTAGGGTACGGTAAATCCCTCAGGTCGAATGATGTAGCTATGGTTTGAAATCAGATTTCCCTTAGCGTCATGCAGTTGCCAAGCAAGCTGCACGAGTCTAGGCCAGTTGTCCACATCTGACATGGGGGCATTATAGTCGCGGGGCAGACCGGTAGTTTCGGTATCAAAAATTAAATACATATAGCTTGTGGATTTGAGACTTCAAATTACCGCTAATCTTGGCAAGCTGCCAAGTGGACCGGAGGTAATTGTCAGGGAAATTTCCTTTTGTTGCCACGCTGGTGTATGAATATCCATTCATCAACAAATGTGTCAAAAAAAATGAAGCAATATTCATATTTATCCTTTGCCGGGGGGTAGTTAAGTTTTTTTTAGGAAAACTAAAGATTAAATAGTATGAAAAAGTTTATTATGTTTTTGATATAGTAGGTTCAGTTTTTACACTCTCTTCTCAGGCTGAGAAATAGCAACCTACTTGTCCTGCTGTTCCAATAGGTACTCATGGTACGGTTGGTGAGTGTAGAGGAGTTGAAATTTTAGGGGAGTGGGCTTCTTGGTGTGATCCAAGCGCAGAAGGAATGGGAGAATGTATGTTAGCAGATTTTGAATAAGAATGAATTCATGTCAGTTGTCAAAATTCGGGTTCAATTTGTAAAGTATTAACTTACCATGACAAGAAGCTATGTTGTTATTTATTTTATTTGCGTTTTATTTTCAGCATGTGGAAATAAGGAAAGTGAAAGAAATATGTACTTTGATCTGGAAAGAGTTGGTTCAATAAGTTTTCCTTTAGATTCCTTAACCTCTTATTTTAATCACTTTCAGGTTGTGAATGAGGGGGATAGACGTCTTTTATATATGTTGACCCAATTTTATAATAGGTATGTAATATTTGATATAGAAACTCAAGAAATGGTTAAGTCCTTTAAGTTTGAGAATGATACTAGATCTCCTATTACGATTGGGGCTATTTCTTCTTCAGGTTTTTCTTTTATTAGTTCAGATTCCATCTTTCTATACGATTTTAATAGACAAAATATTTTTCTTGGAAATGAAAAAGGGGATAAAAAATTCATTGTTAGTATGAGAAAGCAATTTCTTTTCGAGAGAGAATGTTGGGGAACTGCATTTCAAAGTGCCGCGCCAATTATGATAAATGACTCATTCTTATCTGTTACAGGTGCTGTTGTTGCAGGTAAAACTCCTTTAAAATTGAATCAAACTTCTGATTTTAACCTGAATTTCAATACTAAGGAAGTTTGCAGAACGATGAATTTTCCAAGTGCGTATTTTACAAATAATTATTATCCAACAAATAGGCTTAGGCCTACTAGGGCACTAGATGAAGAAAGAAGCTTAGTTTACTACAATTATTTAAACTCAGATTCTATTCAAATTCTAAATTATAAAACAGGGAATCTAACTTCATTTTATGCAAATAACATTGGCAAGTTACCCACCATTGAGACAAGTGATTTTGATGAGTTTAGGACATTTGAGGATGGATTTGATAATCAAAGAATCTATAATTCTTCTCAAGGAACATTTATTACTATCTATTACAATTCTTTTAAGGATGAAATAATACGTGTTGGATCTAGAGGTATTCAGGATTTTAGTATTCAAAATCATGATGTGGAATTTTATAAATATGATAAAATTATTAGCTTTTACGATGCTGTTAGCCACAGATTTTTAGGAAATATAACTATGAGAGAAATAGCTTCTGATATAGTATTTTGTAACTACTCAGGTTCTATTTATTTAACCACGGTTCAGTTTATTTGAGAGCCAAGTCAGTTTCTTCATGATGTAGGCGTATTTTGTCAATAGTGTTCCAAAATCAATTTTAAGGCTGATTTATCCACATTTTTTTGTGGGGAAATACTGTTCAATATACTGGTTTATATGGGTTTAACATCCAATATTTAGGGTCTGCTTAGAAAATAAAAAGGGGGACTATTGATGCAGATAAGGAGTTATTTTTGGAATTTAAGGGAAGACAAGTGCAAGAGACTATGCAAAAGACTTCCAAAAGGCGTGCACCACGCAGCG
>Ga0307486_1000160_pt1 | contig 72456 bp, 78 predicted proteins | sample CBIW02metaG_FD_203663 | JGI IMG/M metagenome (GOLD analysis project Ga0307486, IMG submission 203663) | Sea-ice brine microbial communities from Beaufort Sea near Barrow, Alaska, United States - CBIW 0.2 | ecosystem: Environmental > Aquatic > Marine > Coastal | place: USA: Alaska | collected... | reverse complement strand
GCTCAACAGCCTCTTTTTTGGTTTCGTAGCCGGAGGCTTTGAGGGCTTCGGCCATCAACTGGTCGTCAATGACGATGTTCGTTCTCATGTCGCACCTATGTGTATGGTTATTGATTTCTATACACAAGCTAGCACTTCGAAGAGAACATAACAATCGGCTCCAAACCGGCGCGTGAGCCGGGCGTTGAAAGAGCTACCAGCGTCCAGTCTGTTGACTTTGGTACCAATAATGATACTATTTTTGCATAGCAAAACTCGACGATCTTCTCAAATCTATGCGAGACAATCCGAAAGGAGTCCGCTTTTCCGACTTGTGCAAAGTGTGCGATCTGTATTTCGGTGAGCCACGGCAATCCGGGTCCAGTCACAGAGTCTACAAGATGCCATGGCTTGGCGACCCGCGAGTCAATATTCAGAACGCTAAAGGCAAAGCTAAGGCATATCAAGTGAAGCAGGTGCTACAGGCTGTTGAACGACTGGAGGTGAAAAATGGATAAAACTATTGATCGATATACATATCGAGTGACTTGGTCGGAAGAGGATCAAGAGCATGTGGGTTTGTGCGTTGAGTTTCCGAGCCTAAGCTGGCTGGAAGACACACCCGAAAAAGCCCTCAAGGGTATTCGTGGGCTGGTTCGTAATTGCATCAAAGATCTTCAGGACGAAGCTCAGGATATACCGCAGCCCATTGCCACAAAGTCATTCAGTGGCAAATTTATGGTGCGCGTCCCTCCAGACACACATCGTTCGCTTGTAATCCAAGCTGCCGAATCTGGTGTTAGCTTGAACCGCCTCATATCGAGCAAGCTTCACTAATCCATGTAATCGGGTAGCCGAGGGTATCTAACCCCCGGCCCCCACAACACCCTGCATGCGGGTCCGCACAGGGCGTTTCCCGAAAACGCTCCTCAGTCCGGTCGGATATGGAATCGTTGAGTTGCACAGGCTCCTCATTGATTTTCGGGTTCAGGCCTTCACCGTGTCCCAGCCATTACGCTGGGCATTTGGCTACTATGCCGTCTGCTGACTTCTGCGCAATCACCGGCGGGGTTACCCCTATCGGCGCTATCGGTGTCCATCTTGTTCGCTCGCAACCGGCGATGGCAACGGCTGCGCCCAGGCTTGATCGGCCAGTGGCCTGACTGGTAATTGACCGATCGCCCGTTGAGCCGACCCCGATGCGTCGGACCGCCCCAGATAAGAACATGTACTGTCACTGCACAACTGCATCATTTACGGTGGCCGTTAGATCACGCGCCTATCCCGATTAACTGTGATTGCCCCACCTGGAAAGTGATACTATAGTGTCACTATTAGTCTGATTTAAGGTGAGCCCATGAAAGTTGAGCTTGTTACGAATCTCAAGCGCCAAGCCACAAAGATTCTGGCAGATCTGCACTTGTCTAAAGAGCCGATACTGATCACGGAGCATGGTCAGCCATCCGCATACCTTGTCGATGTGCAGGATTACGAGTTTATGCAGCGCCGACTTGAGCTGCTTGAGGGGCTCTCACGGGGAGAGCGTGCTGTATTTGAGGGAAGAACGTACAGCCAAAGTGAGGCCAGGGAGAAAATGAGTAAATGGCTGAAGTAATATGGACGGAGCCCGCCCTTCAAGAACTGGATGCCATCGCTGAATACATTGCTCTGGATAATCCTGTTGCCGCAAGTCATCTGGCCCAAGAAATTTTCGATAAGACCGAGCGTTTGGAAGGTTTTCCCCAATCCGGACGGATTCCTCCAGAGCTTCCTAATTCGGTATACAGGGAGGTAGTGGTTCCACCGTGTCGCATTTTTTATCGTGAGGATGAGAAGCGGGTTCTCGTCCTCTATGTCATGCGAGAGGAGCGGCAGCTTCGGGCCTACATGCTTGGGAACAGCTAACCAGGCGCGTCACTCGGATGCCTTTTGTCTCCGCTTCGCTACGTCAAAGTCACCGGTGCGCTTCGGCGTTAAAGCTCCGGAGTCGTCATGACTATCAGTTGGAAGATTGATGAAGAGATGGGCGTATACCCGGAGGATCTGCTGGGGAATATTTCATTACATGACAGTATGGGAAGAAGGCTGGAGGAGTCAGCCACCTTCTTAGATACGTTCTTTCTGGCTTTGGCTACCGGTTTGTCCGTTGCATCGGATGGTGGTTGGTCGAGCGTGGATATTTTCGATGAGCCAGATCCGATCCAATTTTCACGGAACTCAGAGAGAATTACTATCAAGTACAAAGACGCGTCAGTGGAGTTTGAGTACAGAACTGTAGTTAGCGAGCTCATTCAGTCGTACCGTAGCCTGCTCCAATACTTGTGCTGAGCAGGTGGTACTGAGAGTGAGTCGGCGATGTCTGAATTTATCAGCTAACAATACGCAGCACCTTCGGCCTTTTCGACGTTAGTTATGGGGAGCATTTTATGTCGAAGAAAGTAGTAATGTTTGAGTACGAGAAAGAAACAAAAAACAGTGTTCGCTATAAGGAGGTCCCTGATGAAGGAACGGCTTCTATCGTGGGTACTTTGTATGTTCAGAAGTGGTTTGCTGGTGATAGCAAATCTATTGAGATAACGATAGACAAAAAAGACTAGCTGGCTCGCCGTTATTCTTGGTGCAGGCCGCTCATCCAGGTAAGTGTAGCTGCAGCTGACCACGGCAAGCACTCGGAAATTTTAATGCTCCGGCTGCGTCTCCACTTTTAATTTCCGGTGTTGCCGGCGTTATACAATGCGTTCGTTTTGACGTACGTACCATAAGGCGTACGCTAGTGGTGTATTAAATACACTAGAGGTGCGTCATGACCGGAATTACTGCAACTGAGGCGCGTAGCAAGCTTTATCGATTGATTGATGAAACTGCGGAGTCTCACAAGCCAATTGTCATCATGGGTAAGCGGAATAGAGCTGTCTTAGTGTCTGAAGATGATTGGACTGCTATTCAGGAAACGCTTTACCTGCTTTCTGTACCAGGTATGCGTGAGTCTATTCGTGAGGGGATGGATACCCCAGTGGAGGAATGTGATGAGGAGCTGAACTGGTGACATGGAAGTTGGTTTACACCAAGCAAGCCCAGAAAAATGCAAAGAAGTTGGCCTCAAGCGGCGGCCTGAAATCAAAAGCCCAGGAGCTGTTGGCGCTGATCTCAGAAGATCCGTATCGAAAACCGCCTCCATTTGAAAAGCTCATCGGTGATCCTTCGGGAGCCTATTCTCGCAGGATTAATATTCAGCATCGTTTGGTGTATCAAGTGCTCGAAGACGAACGAGTGGTTAAAGTTCTCCGGCTCTGGAGCCACCACGAATAATGCATGCATAACCAGCCGCTGTTGCCGGATAATTTCAGCAACACCCTCGGTGGATAGGCGGTGAAAAATGATATGGCTCCCTTGAGAATACCCCCCCCTCTGCAAGCATGCTACTTGCCCGCTGATGCGAGACCAATCCCAAAACACATAAATGTTCCGCCTCCAACTCGGTTGACCACGCGACCACCTTTGTCAGAAGAAAGCCAACTACGTGCAGACTTGGCCAAGCGCGCATAAAGTAAATGGATTAAGACGACAAGGCTGCTGTAAGTAACCACTAAAAGCGTGAATTGGCCAGCATAATCCGAAGAGAAATCAACAAATTGCGGAAATATGGATATGAAGAAGAAAACAGCTTTTGGGTTTGTTAGCTGAAGCGTCAGACCTTCGATGAACTGCCGTTTTCTGCTCTTTATTGCAGCGCTTTTGACATCAATTTTTGCGGTTGGTGACCGCCATAGTTTGATGCCGAGATATATCAGATAGGCAGCCCCAATAAATTTCATGATGCTGAAAGCTACTGTTGATGTCGCAAGCAGGACTCCAACACCAGTCGCAGACACCCCGGCAACAATAAATGTTCCGAACGCAATTCCCAGAATGCCACCAATGGCTCCAGATACACCATATCGAATAGCGTTGGTAAGGGTCAGGACGACTCCAGGGCCAGGGCTCAAGACTGTTGCTATAGCGATAATTAAGAATAATAAATAAGTGTCCATATTTTTCTCCTACGCAACATAACGCCCGGCTCACGCGCCGGTTTGGAGCCGCGAGCCGGGGGGGAAATCGGTCGCTGTTCAGCCGATTGTTAAATCCTCCGTTGTACGGTATCCTGATCAGTACGATATCCTGTACAGGAGAAATTCTATGGATGCTATCAGCTACACAGCTGCTAGAACCAATCTAGCAAAAACAATGGAGCAGGTCTGTGAAGACCATTCACCTGTGATTATCACCCGGAGTAAATCCCAGTCCGTGGTCATGATCTCTCTTAAGGACTACGAAGCATTGCAGGAGACTGCATACCTTTTGCGCGCCCCCAAAAACGTCCGTCGTTTGCTGGAATCCGTTGCCGAACTAGAGCAAGGAGGCGGCCAAGAAAAGGAACTTCTTGAATGAAACTCCTTTTCTCCGGAAACGCCTGGGAAGACTATCTGTACTGGCAAAAGACTGACAAAAAGGTTCTTAGCCGAATCAACAAGTTAATCAAGGAAACCAAGCGAGAACCATTTGAAGGTGTCGGTAAACCTGAGCCCCTCAAACATAGCCTCTCTGGTTACTGGTCCCGACGAATCAACGAAGAGCATCGAATGGTTTACAAGGTCACGGATGACGCTTTGCTTATAGCTCAGCTCCGCTACCATTACTGATTTAACGACCAAGCACAGAGGCGACTTGCGACTGACTGCGATCCAATTCAAGAAGAAAATTCAATATCTTCTTAGTTTGTACAAAATTATATTCTCCTCTTTTACATCTAGTATGGCGTTGAGAACTCCGCCCAGCCTATGAGTATCTGAGAATAGCGTCGGTAATCCCCCCGATAAAGCTCGTTCATAATTGTGTCTAACGCAGCCAACACGCGCAGCTTTGTAGTGGAGGCGAAGCCGCAACGAACAAGCTGTCTCTGTGCGTGGCCTTGTTAGGGCTATTGCGATATTGTTGTACGGAGTTACCGTACGCAATGGTGGAATTATGGATGTCATCAGTGTAAACAAATTCAGAGACAATCTGAAAAGCCTTGTAGAGCAGGTTGTTAGTAGACACGAACCTCTCAAGGTGACGCGCCGTGCCGGCGATGCGTTCGTGATCATGAGTGCTGAGGACTGGGAAAGAGAGCAAGAAACACTGCATGTTCTTCAGAACCAAGATCTGATGCAACAGATTGCGGCCTCCCTCGATACTCACAGCCGTGGCCAAGGATACACACCCAATGATGAGCAGATGAATGAGATCACTGGTATTTGAGGCCAGCACCTGGGAGGCATATGAAAAGATGCGCGAGAAGGACAAGAAGCTACACAAGGCTCTCTGCAAACTGCTGAAAGAAATGCTCCGCTCTGACGCCCGGCTCACCGTGCGAATTTTTGATGGCGGCTTTTGTGCGGTTCTCTGCGCAGGGTCTGTCCCAGAAAGACGGCAACTAATCGCAAGCCAACCAAATTCAGCCTGAGAAATAATCTATTTACCGAGCATGGTCGGCCGTCAGCAGCAAGCGCTGGACTTCCCCCAGTTTAGTGCAATTCACGAAAGTCGAAACTTGGTGTGGATTAACAAATCATTTTATTTTTTGGAAGAGAAAAGGTAATGATTAATACAAAAATATATAAGTCCGTCTATAAATTAGCTGAAAAGCTAATGGAGGCTGACAAAAAAGGTAATAAAGAGGCATTCGATTCGCTCTATGCAGAGTTGAAGGCTGTTTGCACCGATAACGAAAATACCGACAAAGATCACCCAGAACAATGGGAAACACTTGCTGACTTCACAGAAGATTTAGAACACGCTCTGGTAGGCTACGAAAAAGCCTTAGAAAAAGCCATTGCTATCAATGCGAAAGACCATATGTCATCGATCGCATTTTCCATGGCCACATTGCAAATTGAACTAGGTAAAACTGACGCAGCTATCAAAAACCTTCAAGACGCAAAAATCAGTGCTAATAAAATTGATGATAATGAATTTAAAATGGAAATAGATAAACTGCTTGCAAGTCTATTAGCAGACTAGGTCCGTTACGCTGCGAACAGGCAGGTGAGGACATTGGGGTTACGGATCTATAGGCGCTGGTTCCGGAGGAAGCACATGTATAACCAGCCGCTGTTATCGGACAATTTTTCTACCGCTTCGCCGCTCCAAAACTGCTGCGTAGCTAACCGAGTTACCCTCGAGCGGTAGACACCTTCTATAGTTAGGGTGAACTTCCCACGATCAGCATGACAGCTCACCGCAAGCGTTCGATGTGCACCCGTGCGATCGGGTTATCCCAGCGCTGGGCGTTGTCGAGAGTGGAGGTTGCCAGGCCATCGTCCCGGGTGACGACGCCTGCGTGAACGTAAACTGCATTGCGCAGATCATCGCGGGTCGCATTAAAGCCTTCGGCAAGACCGGACGCAGCGGGTCCGGGCACTGTATCAGCCGTTTCGCTGTTGGCTTCGGTGCCGGTATCGTAGCTGATGGTGAGGTAGGTCTGGCTCTGCCCCACCGCGATATCCTCCAGTGATACGCCGTTAAGGGCCGCCAGGGCATCGTTGGTGTTAACGGGCATGGAGGCCCACGTTAGAAAGAGACCGGCGGTGGACTGTGCCTGAATAGTAGCCGTCACCTGTGCCGTGGCACCGGGCGTTATAGGGCCTTGGCCCGACACGGCGGTCAGCACGTTGCTGTCACTGTCGGCGGCGGCGACAAAATCGCTGTTATCTCCCGCTTCGGCCAGAGTTTCCAGGGCTACCGATGCAGGCTCTCCCAGAGCGAAGGCTTTCCAGCTGGTGTTGTGAATAACAACGGCCGCAGGTGACAGGGGCTGGCCTGCGGTCAGATTGGTGACGGTGATCTGGTAGCTGAAGCTTGGGTCCGACATGACATCATCACTATCGCTATCCGTATGGCAACCGGCGACAAATACCGTCAGGGGCAGAAGTATAAGTATGCGTTTAGGAAATACCATGACACACCTCCATTAATTCACGGTTATAGTGACGCGTGTTACCGGGTTCAACCAACGATGCAGCGTACTCACAATGTCGCTGTTGCCGGCGTTTACGTCGGTATCGCCGAGGTTGCCACGGTGGATATGCACGTAACCTTCGGCTGCGCTGGCGGCGCCGGTGCCGTTAGTGCCCAGAATTGGATCAAGCGGGGGCGGTACGGGCATACCGGGTTGCCCTGGAGCTCCACTGCCGCGTAATTCGTCATTGGCTTCGGTACCGGCATCGTAGGCATTCAGATTATAGGTGTAGGTGCCGGGCTGGGTCGGTACTTCCAGGTTATTGAGCGCCAGGAACCCATCGTTGGTGGGTAACAGCATGGCCACGATCGACAAGTGCGTGTTGGCAGTGGCGTTATCGGTATTCACTGTCGCGGTTGTGGTGGCGCCCGGTGCCAGGAGCCCGCCGGCAGGATTGGCTACAATCGTGGCACCGGTGGCACCCAGCGTGGTCACCAAAGGCGCAATGTCGCCGCCTTCGGCCATGGCCTGCAGTTCGTTGGTGGCGGTGCCGCCGGGCTCAAACAAGGCCTGGTCGGGCGTGTGTGCCGCAACGAGCAGGGGCGTGTAATACAGTCCTCGGGTAGGGTTATGAATTTCCACATTAAATTCTGCTGCTTGCGACATCAAAGGCGCGGCGGCCAGTGTTAGTGTGAGGATGATACGTTTCATTGTTAGAGTCCTCTGAGGTTGTTCGTGCCAATAAAGTATCCCCAGGGGCTGGTTATTAATCATCACGAAAAGGTCACGGTTTGCTTACTTTTTGAACAAAGTCATTTCGAGTAGTTGGCAGAATCACGAACAGCCGGGTAGCCTTCGATAAAGACCCACTCGGGGCTTCATCCCAGCCCCTAGTCTCCATGCGTTTTTGAATGTACGCAGGCGCAAAGAAACATTTGCTTTTGGTATCGTCCAGACCAGCTCTGATATGCCCGGGCGCGAGGGGCGAGTCGACGGACGGTGTCAGCGTCGAGAGAGGTCAGACGTTGCGCGAGAAAATCGTCTTTTCGTATCTGGAATTGCAACATCTTCAGGTCCTTTTTGGTTTAGTTCGCATCTCTCACAAAATGGATCTTTCACCTTAGCCCATTGCCGCAAAAGCCCCTCGTCATGTGCTCTTGGTATCAGTGCAGTCAACCGGGCCATGCACCGGATGCCTGCGGCTTTGTCACAGTTATGGTAAAATAAAAGCTCTCCAATAATCGCGTTGATCGAGCTGGGTTTACCTAAGACTAGGAACTATATTTTGACCAATAATGATATTTTGCGCCGTATACGTTACACCTTCGATTTAAAAGACAGTTCTATGGTTGAAATCTTCTCATTGGCAGATTTCAACGCAACCGAAGAGCAAGTTTCTAATTGGTTAAAAAAGGATGAAGACGATAATTTTCTAAAGCTAAATGACGCGGAGCTAGCCATGTTTCTTAATGGCTTTATTAATTTTAAGCGCGGTAAGCGTGATGGCCAGCAACCAAAGTCAGAAGAGCGTTTGAATAATAATATGATATTTCAGAAGCTGCGAATTGCTCTGGATCTAAAAGCTGTTGATGTTTTAGCTATTTTACAGCTGGCAGACTTCCATTTAAGTAATCATGAATTAAGTGCGTTTTTCCGTAAGCCGGGCAATAAGAATTATCGTGAGTGCAAAGATCAGATACTTCGAAATTTTTTGCTGGGCATTCAGCGCCAATTACGGCCAAGCCATAATGATATTTAGATGAATGTCCAGGCTAGTATTCTCGTGATTTTATTTCCCTGAATCATTTCTATTTCCCGTACATCAATCGCACCAAGCTTGCGGATCAATTTTTTTGCAGGCTTTACATTGTCAATTTTCGAAACCAGACTTGTAAACCAGCGACATTGATCTGAAAATACCCGGCTTTCTTTTATTAATTTTTTAAGGAACAGTCGTTCGCCACCCTTACACCATAGCTCTGATTCTAAACCGCCAAAATTTAGAGTGGGAGCCGTGGGTATTGATGCTTGCTCACCGCGATTGCGAGCAAGGTTGTTGAGTTTACGCTGGCTGCCTGTGAGTGCTTCATCTTGCGAAGCATGGAAGGGAGGGTTGCATACGCTGACATCAAAGAATTCTCCTGCTTGAATGATCCCGTCAAAAATATGATTTTTATCGTGTTGCTTACGCAGTGTGAAGCCGTCTTTTAGCTTGGGGTTGTTAGCGATAATCGATGCTACATTCTCAAGCGACTGAGTATTAATATCACTACCAACACAATGCCAACCGTATATTTGGCAGGCCAATAGCGGATATATGCCATTTGCCCCGGTTCCTATATCGAGTAAGGTGATTTTGGGCTGGGGATTAGCCCGATTCGTAGTAGGCTCGCCAATTCCAAGTAACTCAGCTACGTAATGGATGTAGTCGACTCTGCCCGGAATGGGTGGACAAAGGGCACCTTCTGGAATATCCCAATCGATAAGGTTGTAGTATCGCTTTAATAGCGCGGCATTCAGGGCTTTTACTGCCAGTGGGTCTGAAAATTCTATGGAAAGGTTGCCGTGAGCGTTTGTTTTCAAATATGGGGCTAGTGGCGGGTAACTTTTTACGAGAGATGGAAAGTCATAGCCTTGCTTGTGTAGATTCCTCGGGTGCAGGCCTTTATGGTTAGGCTTTGTTTGGTTCTTTTTATTTCGATGGTGTGTGCCCACAGTAATATATCCGAGGTTTAGAATTCAAAAGTGGAGTGGGTATTGGTTTATTCCGCGATTATAACCTTAGAATATGAACTCGGCATACATAACACGCGCATCAAACGCGACTCTGGCAGCTCCCCCGCTTTAAGCTGACGTTACACTTTACTGACTAGACCTTGATTTTTATACGGCAATGCCGTATATTACTGTGGTGCCATTCAACGGAACGGGCCAGTGTTCCTGGATATGCGCTCAAGCAGATAGCGGAGGCAATCAAAAATGGTTGAAAGAAGCGTTGGGGCAGAGATTTTTGCCGGCACCAACGAAATCAAGCAATTCAAGAAAGGCAAGCCGGCTCTGCGGGCTCATGAGCTTTCAGAGCCGTCACCGGCCAAAGAGATTCGGCTGAGGTTGAACATGTCGCAGTCAGCCTTTGCCGGCCTCATGGGGGTAAGCGTAAGAACCCTTCAGGATTGGGAGCAGGGCCGTCGGGAGCCGCAAGGCCCAGCGGTTGCGCTTTTGCGCATTGCCGAACAGCACCCGGAAGTCTTTGATCAGCTTCACTGAAGCGAGATGAGGTGTAATGAGATTTGCTCCATTTCAGATAGTTGAGATTATCGAAATGGGCGAATAAGCCAACATTTAACTGGGAGAATATAATGAGCAAGAAACCCACAAAAGGTGCAGTAACGACTGCTTCAATTGAAGAGCAAACCGCTGCTTTTTTAAAGTCTGGCGGAGCTATTCAATATGTAGTCAAAGGTACAAGTGGACAAGTTTTCCCTACGGGCGCGAAGCAGATTAATCCGAAAAAGACCTGATGAGTTCGACGTCTGGTATTGAAAAAGCCCTAGAGCCACCGGGCTTTTTGGGCCCGGCGGTACCTTGGATTTTAAGGCAATATCACCAGATGATTTGGCAGCTCATTCTTCTGTCGGGTGGCTGGCACCCGAGCTTTCAGGTGCATGCCGCAGGCTTCGATGCAGGTGATAAAGCCTTGTAATGTCTCGCCCTGTTTTACCTGTTCGGTGAAAGCCGCAATGATGGCTTCCCAGGCGTCATTGTCTATCTGGCTGGAAATACCCTGATCCACCAGAATCTCGACGTAACGCTCGGCTTCAGAAACGAAAATCAGCATGCCCGTGGCGCCTGCTGTGTGGTGCAGGTTCTGTTCCAGAAACTGGCGCCGGGCCAGGTTGGAGGCGCGCCAGTAGCGCACGGAGCGAGGGATCAGTCGCATGTTGACTCCGGGTATCCGGAACACCAGGCTGAGCAAGATAAACACACCCCACTGGCTGATCAGTAACATGTCCGCGGCCAGCCAGCCGGTAAAGTAATTGATGATGCCGGGCATCAAAAGCGCAATGAGCCCAGCCCAGAGTAGAGGGATATAGGCGTAATTATCAGCCTGGGCCGTCAGCACGGTCACCATTTCAGCGTCTGTTTCCCGCTCGACTGCACTGATGGCGGCCGCGACCTGTTCCTGTTCCTGCGTGTTCAATAATGTCATGGAGTATCGCTTTTTGAGGGGTTGAAGGCTGTTCTGGCGATGAATGCCGTGTCGTTACCAGCCACCGGAAGCACCTCCGCCGCCGAAGCCACCGCCCCCGCCGCCAAAGCCGCCACCACCACCACCGAAGCCGCCGCCACTACGGCCGCCCATGCTGGCACCTAGCAACGCGCCACCTAATAGTGCTGCGCCACCACGTCTGCCACGACCTCGGCCACCACCAATGAAGTAAATCACGGCCATCATGATCATAAACAGCAACGACGCCAGGGAGAGATCGGGCTTTTCCTGGCCACCGCCGACGGCCTGGCTCGGCACGGCCAATGGTTCGCCCCCCAAAACTTGCACCATGGCGGCGGCGCCGTTGAGAACACCCTGTTCAAACTGACCCTGCTTGAACGCAGGCGTCATAATCTGATTGATAATAGTGGCTGAAGCCGCATCGGTGAGACGCCCCTCCAGGCCATAACCCACTTCAATCCGAATCATGCGTTCTTGCTGCGCAACGATGAGCAGGGCGCCATTGTCCTCGCCTTTCTGGCCGATACCCCAATGCCGCCCTAACTGAAAGCCGTAGTCTTCTATGGCGTAGCCCTGCAGATCAGGCACTGTGACCACGACGACCTGTTCGGTGGTTCCCTGTTCGTGGGCCTGGAGCATCTGGGTGATCTGGGATTCGGTGGCCGGGCTCAGCATCTCGGCCGTGTCCACCACGCGACCGCTCAGTTCCGGGAATTCCGGGGTGGATTGGGCCAGGGCGGCGGATACCGGCAACACGATCAGGGCAAGCAGGGCCGCAACGGGGTAGCACGAAGAGAAGCGTGAAGAAAACCGCATTAAAACTCCACCTTGGGTGCTTCGTCGGCGTTTTCAACGGTGGCTTCGAAGTTTTCTCGCCGCTCCAGATCGCTGTAGAGAATGCTGTGCCAGATTTTGCCAGGGAACGTGCGGATTTCGGTATTGTAGCGCTCGACCGACTGAATGAAATCACGCCGGGCCACGGCTATTCGGTTTTCCGTACCTTCCAGCTGAGATTGCAGCGTGAGGAAGTTCTGGTTGGACTTCAGGTCCGGGTAACGTTCTGAGACAGCCATCAATCGACTCAGTGCACTGCTAAGCTCACCTTGTGCCTGTTGAAATTGCTTCAGCTTCTGGGGATTGTTAAGAATGCTTTCATCAACTTGAATGGACGTTGCCTTGGAGCGAGCCTCGATGACGGCCGTCAGGGTTTCTTTTTCCTGTTTAGCGAAGCCTTTGACCGTTTCCACGAGGTTGGGGACCAGATCGGCCCGCCGTTGATACTGATTTTCAACCTGCGACCAGGTGGCCTTAACCTTTTCGTCGTAGGTGGGAATGTTGTTAATGCCGCAACCGGTCAACAGAAACGCCAGCATGAGCAGCGCTGTCAGTTGTCGCACTGAGCGCAGGGGTGTATAGAGGGATGTATAGGTTGACAGTGTTTGCATGGTGTCCAGATTCCCTGAAGATGGACGTGGCCCTTGAGCTAAGGGCCACGAATGTAAGAGAGGGTCGCACATTCAGCCACTTCAAAACAGCCTGCGTAACCGGTGGCTGTCGGCTGCTTTTTAAGACCAAGATCACGCGTTTGGTTTATTAGGCGATTCCTAGCGTTGCTTTTCGCTGCTCTGCCCAAGTATGGATCAAATGGTCTACTGCCAGGCCGATAAAGGCAACGCATAAGCCGAGCACAATGCCTTGGCCCATACCGTTGGCTTCAGACAAAGATTGCATGATGAGCTGTCCTAAGTCGTCGGTACCGATAAAAGCGCCAATGATAATCATAAACAAAGAGAAGATGACGGTTTGGTTAATGCCCAACATGATGTGTGGAAACGCCAAGGGTAGTTCAATTTTTAACAACCGCTGCATGCGGTTAACCCCTGACATGGAGCCTGCTTCCTGCAAGGATTTAGGCACGTTACTCAACCCTTCTACGGTGTAACGTGTGGCAGGAATTGTGGCGTATACGATCACCGCAATAAGCACCGATAGATCACTCACACCGAATAACATGATGACTGGAATCAAATAGACGAACGATGGGAACGTTTGAAACGTGTCACAAACCAGCAATATGACTTTAGTGGCTCGGGGGCTTCGAGAGCACAAAATTCCGACACTGCAACCAATAATAACGGAAGTGATGACTGCGAAGGTAGTCATATAGGCTGTAATGAGAGCACGGTCCCACCAAGGTGTTAAAGCAATAAAGGCAATGAAGGCCGTCACAACGACAGCAGAGCGAAGGCCGCCAACAATGTAACCCGTGCCTGCAACCAGGAACAAGGTCGCAGCGACTGGCATTGACAGATAAGCCTCTTTCATGGGCATCAAAATTGAGGTGATCATGAAGAAGTTGAAGCTTTGCACGCTGTCGTAAGTGTTGGTGATGATCCAGTCAACGATAGAGTCCCAGAACGTTTCGGTAGTGATCCCTTGTGATTCATCAATGAAGTAGAAGTAGTTAGCCTTGTCTGGGAAAACTATCGACACAACATAGGCAATAACAGAGATGAGGATCAAAATGCCTACGAAGGCTAGCGAATACTTGTGTCGCAAATGGAATGGCAAGTCGGCAAAGTAATCGACCTGCTTGTTAGCCCAAGCCAGGGATAACTTATCCAGAACCACCGCAATCAATACAATAGACACACCAAGTTCGAGGGCCTGTCCTATCTTGAGCATGTTCAATGACACAAGTAAGTCGTAGCCCAAACCCCTTGCTCCAATAAACGATGCGATAACGACCATGGCCAAACACTGCATGATAACCTGGTTAACACCGATCAGAATGTCATGGCGTGCTGTAGGAATGAGCACTTTAAACATGAGTTGGCGTGGGTTGCAGCCACTCATCATGCCAGCCTCCAGCACCTCCGGAGAGACTTTTTTAAGGCCTAGAATGGTTAAGCGAATCATTGGAGGGGTGGCAAATATAATCGTTGAAATAGCACCCGCATGGTCACCAATGCCAAAGAATACCACCACTGGGATCAAGTATGAGAAGTGGGGCATGGATTGAGCGACGTTTAACAGTGGTGCCAGGATGGACTCGAAGGTTTTGTTCTTGAAGGCAATGATGCCTAAAGATAACCCCAGTAAAACCGATAAGGGCACAGCCACTAAAACAAAGGATAGGGTTTGCATGGCGGGTGTCCACTGACCAAATACAGCAATGTAAATGGTGCTGGTGCCGGCCAGAATAGACAAGCTACGGCCACCAAGATAGTGGCCTATTAAAAATGCGCCAGTAGCAACAGCTGGCCACGGCAGTGCAGGGATTCGAGCCCATTCGTTTTCGCTGATGAAATCCCAGCTAGTAAAGGCTACAACGGTTTTAACGCCACCTAACAGAAGTTCACGAATCAAATTAATGCTAAAGAGAATCACACCAGACAGGGTGCGAGTGAACTCTTTCATCATGGTCGATTCTTCGGTGAGGTCTAGTTCAGAATCGTAAATCTCTACGACCCAAAAATCATTGATGAGGAACTTAAGCCCGTCGTTAACAATGTCAGGCAGCAGCCAAAATCGGGTCTCTTGCAGGCGCCATAAGTTGCCACCTGTGGCTGGATCAATGGCCATTACAAGGGCGAAGAATGCCGCCACTAAGGCGACAAACTGAACCCATTTGTTTTCGATAAAATAGTGCATTAGGTTTGGCTCATGACTTAGTTATTGACTGGCATACTGTTAGCTTCACCAAACAAGACGTCTATTATGATGTTGCTGTTTAACATGCCAACAATCTTGCCTTCGGCATCAGTCACAGCCACGGGTTTTTGCTCGGTCAGGACGGGTTTTGCTACGGTTTCGATGATGGCATCTTTAGATACAGTGATGTCACTCATCTCTGCAGAGGCGTCATATTGACCCATGATGGTTTGGCAAGAGAGTACGCGTTCGCGTGGCACTCCACGGGTGAACTTGGCGACGTATTCCGTGGCTGGGTTGAGTACGATGTTGGCTGGGGTATCAATTTGTTCGATGACGCCGTCTTTCATAATGGCGATGCGGTCGGCGAGGCGTAGCGCTTCATCAAAGTCGTGCGTAACGAATAAGATGGTTTTATTCAATTTACGTTGTAAGCGCAAGAACTCGTCTTGCATTTCTCTGCGAATCAGAGGGTCCAGGGCTGAGAATGGCTCATCGAGGAACCAGATATCCGGTTCCACAGCCAATGAGCGAGCAATGCCGACACGTTGTTGTTGACCGCCAGAGAGCTGGCGCGGGAAGTCATTTTCGCAACCTGTGAGCTCTACCAGGTTTACCATGTCCATCGCACGGTCCATGCTGTCGTTGGTGCTCATGCCTTTCGCTTGTAATGGTAAGGCAATGTTTTCTACTACTGTTTTGTGAGGCAGGAGGGCAAAACTTTGGAATACCATGCCCATTTTGTTACGACGAATGTTGATGAGCTCTTTCTCATTCATGGCCAGCAGGTCTTCGCCATCAATAAAGATATCGCCTGCAGTGGTGTCGATCAGGCGTGAAATACAGCGCAAAAGGGTTGATTTTCCGGAGCCTGAAAGGCCCATGATGACGAGCATTTCACCTTTGTGCACTTCAAAAGAAGCATCATTAACACCAATGACACATCCTGCTTCAAGTAATGACGCTGTTTCTACTTTTCCGCCTGACTGTTTCAAAAGTTTTACAGCATTGTAGCCAAATATTTTATAGACAGACTCGCACTTAATCACCGGCTGAGCTGGTGCTGACATAATTAAATCCCTATAAAAAAAGAGGCGCTAGAAGCAGCATCAAAATCTCTATGCTTGTGTTGAACAACGAACCACAAAGCCTGACCTGAATGCAGCGCACTCAGGTCAGATAGTTTGGCTTACAGCCAGGCTTTCCAGGTTGCTTCGTTGTCAGCCAGCCATTTAGCAGCGGCTTCTTCGTGGCTCATGCCATCGATGTCAACCAATGCAGCCATGTTGCCGATATCGCTTTTAGTAAAGGAGATGTTGTTGAAGATTTTGTAAGCTGTTGGCCATTTTGCAGGCATTTGATAGTAAGCTGCTTTCTTCAACCAGCCTGCTGGTGGAGAACCACACTTGCCATCACCGCCATCTGACTTCTTACAGCCTTCACTATACGCGGGGAATTCAACGAAGCTGCCACCATCACCGGCATCGGTGAAGTTAGGTGACCAGTTGAATACCACGACTGCACGGTTGTCTTTGGCTGCTGACTCCAGTTCAGCCCAAAGTGCACCGGATGACCCGGCAAACTTGGCTGTAAAGTCCATGTCAAGTGCTTCGATGCGGTCCAGGGTTTCTTGGCCATGCCAGTCCATAGGGCCGTCCAGATAACGACCTTTGCCACCACTGCCCGGAGTTGCAAACAGCTCAGCACAATCGTTTAGTGCTTCCCAGGAAGGTAGGCCAGGGCATAGATCGCCTACATACGCTGGATACCACCACTCTTCTTGAGTAACAGAAGCGTGCGTGCCCACATCGATGATGCCGCCAGCGTCTAAAGCGTTGTTGAAAGACTTACCAAAAGTAGACTGCCATACTTCGTGAGCAATAGTGACGTCACCGTTACGAACTGATTCGTAAACCGCTTGGCTATCAGCAGGTACGTAAGAAACATTGTCGCCAATGCTTTCAAAAATACCACCAATAACGTACGCCATAGTGATTTGGCTGGTCCAGTTATGGGTGGCAATTACAATAGGCTCTTTCGAGTCTGCTTGGGCTACAGTAGCGCCAAGTACGAGTGAGCTAACGGCAGCAGCAGTAGCAAGTTTGTTTAAAAACTTCATCTATATCTCCGGATAGTATTATTATCGATAGTTAATCATTCCTTTCTTTGATTACAGGCAAAGTCCTGTTTCGTTATCTTTCGCACCAAAATCGGGTGGGCCAGCGTTTGGCGTTTAGAGCTTGGTTACAAAGGTGCGTGCCTGGTACAGAGCCAAGCTACTGAGCACAATAATGACGGCGACGGCGAGTAAATCCGCCCCCGGAAAACCCCAGAAATCAGACATGGTTTTTCCTTGGTGAGAGTCGTAAGTGGCACCGGCTATCAAGCCAGTGCGATGTCGCGCATCCGTTGGCGACCGAAGTCGTTAAGCCTGAACTTGAACAACACACGGCCTGCGCCAAAATAGGCCTCGTCATCCAGTTTCTCCTTAACACTCTCGATGATGCCGCTGGAGAACAGATCAGTCAGTGTGACGCGGGTATTGCCGCGCCAGTAGGCACCGCTAAGACCGTATTCACTCATCACCGCATCGGTGATTTGCCAGTCCCAGATGCCAGTATGCTGCTGGTCATTGATTAGCTGGAGAATGCGGCCCTTCATATGCAGTTTATTCATGGTTTGCTCCAATGATCATGAGTTGGCCGCACTAGCGGTGGCGGTAGCCGTTTTGGTGTCGGACGACACGGCACGGACTACCTCCAGCACTTCGTCACTTTCCGTGAACATGACAACCCCGCCGGTCACAAACAGGACCAGGCCTGCAAGAAAGTTCCACGCGGGAAATTCGAGGGTGAACGCGGCGAGGAAGATGACGGCAAAAAGTCCGTACAACGCCGCAATCGCTTGCCCTCGCCCAACGCCGATCAGTGGGAACGACTTGTACCAGGAGACATAGCAGAAGGCGAAACTCACGCCCGCCAGCATTAGCCAGCCGATGACCGCCCAGTTGAACGTGGCGATGACCAGTTCCACCACCGGTTGGTCGGTGAAGAGGTAGATCGCTGGTAAAATCAGCAAAACCCAATACAGGACTTCGGCCGTGAACCTCACCGTAATGCCCACATCCGGATCGGCCACATCCAGCCCGCGACCTGCAATTGCACCCTCTACGCCCCAGCCAATCGCGGCCATTGCGCCGCCCAGGTAGCCAAGCCAGCCGGCGTCGCCGGTGCCTGTGATTTCAGCAATAATGCCGGGCGCATAGACAGTCACGCCACCTGCCAGGATGATAAAAATACCCACCGCTGCGCGTTTGGTGATCTTCTCCTGATACCAGAGCCTGGCCAGGGTGGCGCCGATGATGGGGTACATCAGCGCTGAAATGGCCGCGAAGGCCCCGCCGATGTAGCCGATCGCCAGATACGAGCCAAAGATGGCCATCGGGCCGCCAAATATGGCGCCGATGAAGAACCACTTGGATATATAACGCATCTGTTTGATGGTGCGAACGTATTCCCCCAACTTGCCCAATACCCCGTTCCAGACAAACAGAAAGAACAACACGGCAATGGCGTTGAAGGTGGTCAGCACCGCCGCTGCCAGCAGAAACTGGGCATTGGTATCGAAGCTCAAGTTAATATAGGGCGCTTCAAACCACACCGCGGATCCTGGCACGTACCAGGCACCCCAGAGCACGGCGGCCCACATGGCCCACATAAAGCCCCAGCGTATGCTGCTGGAGGTGAATCGCGACCGAGCCTGGCTCAGGCTTGGTTGATTCATACAGTCTCCTTTGCCGGCTGGGTTTGCTTCACCTTGAGGAAGGCTTCAAGAGAATCGTCCATCGCATCCATCCAGGGCGTATGGTGCACAGGCGCCAGGGTGCCCGTCAGCGTGGAGCGGTAGCTCTTGTTGCGGTACCCAAGAATGTCCGCTTCCTTATCGTGTTCCCACTGCTTGAAAATATCGGCAACGGCAGTTACATCGAACGCTGGGTAGTCGGTAGGTTCAATCAGATCCTGTATGTAAGCTGCCTGAAAATCGATTTCGTCGACGGGATCGGCGAGCTTCAGCTCGCGGGCGACCCATTCACGGCTATCGGCCGCCATGGCGTCGTTTGCCGGCAGTGTAATGCGGCCGAGCATCACATCACGGGCATACCAGGCCTGGGCGTCGAACATGTTGAAGGTGTAGTATTGATCCTGCATGCCGAGGAATATCAGCTTGGGATTGGCCAGGGAAACGATGCCCTTGTACAAACCTTCCGGGTACATCCGGTTTGGCGTGGTCAGCGTCAGTTCGTTGGGCAGGAACGGGAAGTGATGCTGATACCCGGTACACAGGATGATCGCATCGACCTTTTTGCTGGTGCCATCCTTGAAGTGGGCCGTCTTGCCGGTCACTTCGGTGAGCAAGGGCACTTCGGTGAAGGACTCCGGCCAGTCGAAGCCCATGGGCTTGGAGCGATAGCTGAAGGTGACCGACTTGGCGCCGTACTTGTGGCACTGCGTGCCGATGTCTTCTGCGGAGTAGCTGCTGCCGATCAGCAAAAGATCCTTACCTTTGAACTCGCAAGCGTCGCGGAAATCGTGGGCGTGGAGCACGCGGCCGGGAAACTGCTCCAGACCTTCAAAATAGGGCACGTTGGGGGTCGAAAAGTGCCCGGTGGCGACGATAACGTGATCGAACTCTTCGGTGCTCAGTTCGTCCTGTTTGAGGTCCCGCACCGTAACCGTGAACTTACCGGTGGCTTCGTCATGGTCAACCCAGTGCACGGCGGTGTTAAAACGGATGTGCTGGCGCATATTGCTCTTGGCGACGCGCCCCATGATGTAGTCGCGCAGCACGGCACGCGGAGGGTAGGACGGGATAGAGCGACCGAAATGCTCCTCGAAGCTGTAATCCGCGAACTCCAGGCACTCCTTGGGGCCGTTTGACCATAGATAACGATACATGCTGCCGTGGACGGGCTCGCCGTAGGCATCCAGGCCGGTGCGCCACGTGTAGTTCCACATGCCGCCCCAGTCGCTCTGCTTTTCATAGCACACGATTTCGGGGATATCAGCACCGGCGTCGCGGGCTGCTTCAAAAGCACGTAATTGAGCCAGGCCGCTCGGGCCGGCGCCGAGAATGGCAACTCTAAAGGTCATAATGACTCCTGTTTACAGGCGTTGTGTCGTGCACCAGGCGAGAGCGGCTCGGGCGACGATTGAAAGCGAAAAAGCGCTCAGCTCTGACCGGTAACGGTCAAGCGATGAGGTTTCGCAGTGAGACGCACCAAACCCGGGTTAACCGATGGCGCAACAAGATGAAGGCAGCATCTGAGGGGAGGAACAGAAGGCCGGGGGCGGGCAGACCGCCGATCTGAACGCGAGATTTCGAGAAAACGCAAAAGGAAAGCGCTCGAATGGCTCAAGCATAAGAAAACACTTGGTAACTCGCATATCAGGGTGACACCCTAACACATCTCAGGTGTCCGCGTTTTTGCGGGCACTGCACCCCGCGTTAAGTGCCCGAGTTATCCCGCGCTACAAGGAACGTCGAATGAAGCACACCGAAAAGCATAGAACACAACGAATCGGATGGCTTCGCGCGGCTGTTCTCGGAGCGAATGATGGAATTGTCTCCACTGCGAGTCTTGTTTTGGGCGTGACTGCCGCGGGCGCTGATGCAAAAGGCATTTTGGTTGCGGGCGTCGCTGGCCTGGTCGCTGGGTCTATGTCGATGGCTGCCGGCGAGTATATTTCGGTCAGTTCACAGGCCGATACCGAGCGCTCCGATCTGGCCCGGGAGCGTAAAGAATTGATCGCCAATCCCGAGGATGAACAGCAGGAGCTCGCGGCAATTTACGTCAAGCGCGGTCTGGATCCGGCACTTGCCTCAGATGTGGCTACCCAATTGATGAAGCACGATGCACTTGGAGCGCATGCGCGTGATGAGCTGGGCATCTCCGTTTCTTTGGCGGCCCGGCCCGTTCAGGCTGCGCTTGCTTCTGCAGGCTCGTTTACAATAGGTGCTGCTCTACCGCTTCTGATCGTCGTCTTGTTTCCAGTTGCCTCGCTCATGTGGACTGTTTCAGGCAGTTCGCTCGTGTTCCTTGCGCTGCTGGGCTTGCTGTCCGCCAAAGCCGGAGGTGCACCGGCGATTGCCGCCACTTTACGCGTGACCTTTTGGGGCGCATTGGCAATGGCACTGACGGCGGGAGTGGGTGCGCTCTTCGGGGTGGCGGCGTTATAAAAACCCAAAACCAGGCCGGTTTTGGTAGCATTGGTCAAACAGGTAAGGGTCCGGCGTAAAATCTTTGGCGCACCCTTGCTGGCTATGCTGTAATACGTTGTAGTCGGTAACCTTGGGGGTATGCTTTGGCCCCAAGGAAAAGCAGTTGATGCCGGGGAGGATAGCCGCAACGCCTCGCATTTTGTGCTCACTAAGATTCATGGTCTGTTTTCGTAATGGTGATAGCTAAAACAGAATTATTTTTTTTCACCACAAGATAAAGAGAACGTTATGAGTAAAGGTACAGTTAAGTGGTTTAATCCAGACAAAGGCTTCGGTTTTATTACTCCAGAAGACGGTAGTAAAGATTTGTTTGTTCATTATTCCGAAATTCAAGCCGATGGCGGTTTCGCGACATTAAATGACGGCCAAGCTGTTGAATTCGAAGTTGGCCAAGGTCAGAAAGGCCCATGTGCAAATAAAGTGGTTCCACTTTAAGCGATAGCACATAACAAACAAAGCAGCGGACGGTTTCGTCGCCCGCTGCTTTGTGCGTTTCGTAACTCCCAAACCAAAGAATTTTTCGGCCAAACATTCCGTATCGTCTGAGCTGCAACCAGAACAGCTATCGGTATAGCCCCTCAGCGCAATACGGGCGGTGAAAAGCTACTTCGTGGCTGCACAGATGGTGGGTATAAATGTATAAAAATCGAGATATTATCGCGCGACTGCGCGAGCGCATTCCGTCGTTCGAGTGTGTGCAGGGTTGTCACGATTGCTGTGGCCCGGTAACGACTTCCCCGGAAGAAATGTCGCGCCTGCCGGTGAAAACCGACGCCGAACATGAAGCAGCGTTAAATGACTTCAGATGCGTACACCTTGGTCCTGATGGTTGTACTGTGTACGAGGAGCGTCCGTTGATCTGCCGATTGTTTGGCACAACACCACGTATGCCCTGCCCAAACGGTCGTCGCCCGGAAGGCATGGTGGACTCTGAAGTTGAGCGCCAGGTCCATCACTACATCGCTAGCACCCGGCAAGTGTTGGTGTAAGTTCTCAACGTTTTCGTGCTGCAATTTGTGATTATGTGGAAACCCGAAAATAAAAAGCCGGTGCCTGCATAACAGCGGGCACCGGCTTTTAAATATTATGATGGCTATAAATACTTAGAAGTTAGAAAGCTTATCCCATTCTTTCTCGGCTTCATCTTTTTTCATGCCGTACTTCTCTTGAACTTTGCCAATAAAGTGGTCGCGACGGCCGGCGATCTCGTCCACATCGTCGTCTGTTAACTTGCCCCAATTCTCGCGTACCTTACCTTTAAGTTGTTTCCAGTTACCTTCAATGATGTCAGTATTCATAGCAATTTCCTCGCTTTAAAAGGGCAGCGTATAAAATAAAACACCGCCGATATGAAAGGAATGTCCGGTTTGCTGTTTCTACGGCAATCCGTGTCATCGGTATTCAATCTGGCATAAGAATTTTCGTTTGACAATGCTTCCTGAGTTGCGATTAATTCATATTGTAATGGCATAAACTATGCAGATCCGCAGTGCGTAAGGGTCCATGACGTTCATAATAGGCGGTAACGGAACGCCTTGAGTGCTACCTTTTTTGAGAACCATACATATGTCCAACAAGAAAAAGATCGATTCGGTCGTGGAGTTAACGGAAGATCTTGCCGCTACGCACAAGCCTTTCCGCTCTGATGAGGCCGATGTGTCAGAAGCGCTTGATGCCCAGATTGCTCAGGATTTTGAAACCGTCAAGAAAAACGGCTATGTAATCATTGAAAATTTGCTGATTGCGCAGCAGCTTGAACAGATTCGCGATGCCACGTTACCGCTGCTTGGGAAATCCGGGCGCAATAACTTTGAAGGCGTAAAGACGCAACGCCTCTACAATGTGCTGGAAAAAACTCGGGTAATCGATTCACTCGCAACGCATCCACGTATTACAGGGCTGCTGGGCCGTCTGTTCCAGCCCAATTATCTACTCAGTCAGGCTCAGGTTATCAATATTTCGCCTGGTGAATCCGCCCAGCCGCTGCATTACGATGATGGCTTTTACCCGGTTCCGCGTCCGCGTCCGCCTTTTGGTGCGGCTACCGTTTGGGCCATTGACGAGTTTACGGAAGAAAATGGCGCTACGGTTGTCATTCCTGAAAGCCATAAGCTGGGGCGGGAAGTGGTTACTGACCGAACTCAAGCGGTACCGGCGGTGATGCCTGCCGGTTCAGTCGTGTTCTTTTTAGGGACTCTCTGGCACGGTGGTGGTGCCAACCGTTCGAACACAGATCGCTTGGCTGTAACCTGCCAATACTGTGAACCTTGGTTAAGGCCTCAAGAGAATTTCTTCCTGGAGCTCAGCCAGGACACGCTTTCTCAAATACCTGAACAGTTGCTGAGCATGGTAGGTTATTCGATCCATCCGCCGTTCATGGGAATGGTGAATGGGATGCACCCTAAGCGAACCTTGCAGCCAACCAAGTCTTAACGGAAGTGGTATCTGACAATTGCATGAGGGGCGTTTTGAGCTTTACTCTAAAAGTCCCTCATGCAAGGCGTTATATATTGCGTCAATCTCACTAAATAAACGTTACCAGTACTACTGATGTTTTCTTTAATTTCCTAACACATTAGTGTCGCTTTTCTTTGATTTTTTAGCCGCTTTCTTTTCTTTTGGGGTTAAAAGCGGTTGTTTTTTCGTGTCCTTTTTTTTGTCTTGTCCTTTGCTCATTATATTCACCTCTGGTAATGCGTGCAGTGACATCAATGGAGGCTGCGATGTCGGTGCGCAGAACTGTCAGTATGGCCCCAATCACGGGCAACTGAAAGCAATTGAATATCACGACTGATAAAACTGCCGGATGGCTCCTAGCAACTGGTCTACATCCTCACGGCCTACATCCAGGTGGGTTACAAACCGAATGGGGTCGCCCGCTGTGATGAGGATGCCTTGGTCGGCCAGGTAGTCGCGCAATGCGGTGGCCTGGCTGGATCGGCAGCGGGCGAAGATGCAGCTACAACTGGTGCTCGTCGCAAAAGGCGCGGGCTTTATCGAGGTTGATGCTACCGTCGGAATTGTTCTCTATTGGCTGAGGCTGCACGTTTCCCAGAACGGCTGCGCCGCCGCCTTCAAAACGGTAGTTGTGTGCCGACTGGCCACAGAGGTATTCGTCGCCCCGACCACAGTAGCTTGTCGAAAGGTAGGATTTAATGTGAGGGTTGCATCAAAAATCGATAAACTGGGGTTGGGTGCAGCCCGGATTTATCCAAACTCCTTTCACAGATCGTTTCTATGATTGATTTTGAGCAGATGGCATCCACACTGGACGCGTTGCCAGATCCAGCTTTTATATTGTCGCGCAGCGGCAAATATGTCGCGGTGTTTGGCGGCCGCGATGCTCGCTATTACCACGACGGCAGCGGGCTCGTTGGTATGAATATTTCGGATCTGGTGAAATCCGAGAAGGCGAACTGGTTTCTTGAACAGATCCGGCTGGCGCTGGAATCGGGAAAGTTGCTGATTGAAGAATATGAATTGAGTAACAGGGATGTAAAAGGTTTGCTCGAGGAGAAAGGGCCTGCGCAACCTATCTGGTTTGAAGGGCGTATTCAGGCTCTCGATTTTCTGGTTGAGGGCGAGGCGGTTGTGCTTTGGGTCGCGAGTAATATTTCAGAGCGGCACGAGCTGGAGATCAAGCTGCGTGAACTCGGTGCCTACGTCCATTCTGATGTTTGATCTCGACAATCTTAAGAAGATTAATGACACCCTGGGTCATCATGCAGGTGATGAAATAATACTGGCTGTGGGCGAAATTTGTCGCTCGGAACTCAGGAAAACAGATACTTCCTGCCGCTTCGGTGGTGATGAGTTCGTTGTTGCCTTGCCGAATATTGAACTGGAGCAGGCGATGCAGTTTGCCGATCGGCTGTGTGAATGCTTCAAGAATAAACTCGATCGGTTTACCACGGGTGATATCTCCACGACCGTTAGCATCGGTGTCGCGACAATGAGCTCTGCAGACAGGTCGTATGAAGATACCTTGAAGCGGGCAGATGGTGCTCTGTATGAAGCAAAACGGTGTGGCAAGAATCGTGTTAATGCGGGTTGAACCCGTTTTCGGGTAAGGTCGCTACGGATACCGGCTGGTTCAGAAACGCAACTACAATATTGGTCGTGATTGTGGCACGCTCATGAACCTTTTTTTATAGGCAATGAAGTATGCCCCGACCCGCTTCCAACCATAAACCATCGCTGTGGCATCTGCGTTTTTGGCCCTCCTGGGCGTTGGTCTTCACTTTGTACCTGCTGTCATTTTTGCCGATGGCTGCCAAGCAAACGCTGGGAGGGTGGCTGGGCCGATTCCTGAGGCCCAAGCTTAAATCCCGCGCGCGGGTTGCTGACCGCAACCTTGCCATCTGCTTTCCCGAATTGAGTACTGACGCCCGAAAGCAGCTGGTGGAGGATAACTTTGTCGCCTGCAGCCGCGGTTTTCTCGAGAGTATCCACGCTTGGTGGCAGGACATGTCGCCCTATTGCGAAGCTGCCGAGGTGCAGGGGTTGGAGCATCTCATAGAAGCCCAGAATAAGGGTAAGGGCGTGCTGCTGATTGGCGGTCACTACAGTATTTTTGATTTCGCTTTACCGCTGGTTGCATGCCACCTGAAAACCCCCGGATACGTATACCGGCCCAATAACAATCCGGTTATCGATCGTATGATCGAAAATGGCCGTCGCCGTCATTTTGGGATCCGGCCGTTCGCCAAACGTGAACTGAGGCCGATGGTGTCGTTTCTGAAGAAAGGTGGTGAAATCTGGTTCGCCTGCGATCAGGATTTTGGCGATAAAACGGAATTGTTCGTGCCGTTTTTTGGTGTGGAAGCCGGCTGTATTACCTCCCCGAGTTATATCGCAAAGGTGTCGGGTGCTTCTGTGATTTGCGTCAGCCACCTGCGGATGCCCGATGGAGGGTATCGAGTGGTGTTCTCGCCGATACAGCCCGGTTTTGGAGCCGACAAACAAAAGGATACCGAGGTCTGGAACCGGTACATTGAGGACACCATTCGCGAACAGCCTGACCAGTATCTGTGGCTGCACAGGCGCTTTAAAACCCGCCCCGAAGGAGAGGGTAAAATCTATTGAACGATCAGTCGAACGCTGCGCTGATCACATCGCGATAGTTCCGGATGCGTTGCACATAGTGCACTGGCTCATACCCGCGGGCATAGCCGTAGCGTGTACTCGGGTAGTAGCGTTTGTCGGCTTTCAGCGGTAGCACCTCTTTCATATCGTCCCAGGAATCCGGGTTCTTACCCAACTCCCGTGCCAGTTGTCGGGCATGCCGGTGGCCGTTTCGGCCTCGGAGAACCGGCCAATGAAACCGGGAAGTCGTTCGTCAATGCGGCGATTGAGTGCTCGGAGGTCGACAAAATCGAACTCGCCAATGTATGCGTAATACCGGCTTTCGACATAGCCCATCGCTTCGTCGCCCTCTGCACTGTTCATCCATTCATGCGCTGTTCCCGCTAGCTCCTCGGAGCCTGCCGGCAGATACCAGCCGAGGTTGTTGCCCTGGGTCAGGTTCATGGCCACTTCCAGGTGGGGGAAGTGGCGGCGCATGACCTGAACAATGTTGGAGTCGGCCACGGTGCAGTCGATGGTCTGTTGGGCCACATCGGACAGCAGCACTTCGGTCGTTTTGCTGCCATCTTCGGTAAACAGGATCCCTTCATGCTCGCTGGCAAGCTTATTCAGTGTTTCGACGTAACTGGAGTCTGCTGTTACCGTAATATCGACGCTGGACAGGTTTTCCGGCATCCTCGGCATCGGGCGCATCTGCCGGTGACATACTAACTGTTCGATAATTTCGGTGTGGGCGGGGCCACGGGTAAACTGTTGGCTCCGCGACGGCAAATGCGTCAGCCCGGCGGCGGCCATATGAGTGTTGCCCGATTTCAGCGCTTGCAGAACCGCAGAGGTTGAATCGTACATGGTCCAGTTAACCGTCCAGCCTTTGCTGGCGGCAAACTGCGACACCAGGCTGTATTCCGGCCCTGTGGGGTTTTCGTGGCGGTCCAGGTAGTAAGTGGTGGAGCCGTTGCGAGTAGCAACTTCCAGCACACCGGCCTCTTCCGGGGGCGCTAACTGGTTTGATGTTTTGGCGCTGACGACAGAGCTGGCGGCGCCCTGGCTGCAGCCAGTGGTGATAATGAAAGTAAGCGGAAGCAACGCTACCCTCAATATGATCAGTTTAGCTTCCCTCAACACGTGCCGCTTGTGAGTCATTGGGGATCTCGGTTTCTGGTTTGCAGTTTTATCAGTTGTTGTACGTACCTTCAAAGACAACATATCACAATGAGTACGCCGTCTTCGCCCTGGTTGTCGAGGGCATGTTCTGCGCAGAGCAGATAACGGATAATGGAGCAGTACGTAAGATGACACTTCCATTTTACACCGTCGGCCACTCTACTCGCTCAATCGAGGAGTTTGCCGGATTACTCCAGGCAGCGAGTGTGGATCTTGTTGTCGATATAAGAACCGTGCCCAAATCTCGCGCCAACCCTCAGTACAATAAAGAAATCCTGCCAGAGCTCCTGGCGCCATTCCATATTGGGTATGAGCAGATTACAGAGCTTGGTGGTCTGCGGAGCAAGAGCAAGGAGACTTCGCCCGAGGTGAATGGCTTCTGGGAAAACCGGAGTTTTCATAACTATGCGGATTATGCGCTGACTGAAACCTTTCACTCAGGCCTGGAAAGAGTGATTGCTCTGGGGCGGGAACGGCGATGTGCCGTCATGTGTGCCGAAGCTGTCTGGTGGCGTTGCCATCGCCGTATTGTTGCTGATTATCTCATCGGTCGTGATGAGACTGTTTTTCATCTGATGAATAAAAATCGGATAGAACCTGCTAGCCTGACAAGAGGCGCGTGGGTTGATGATAGCGGCGTGGTGTTTTATCCCGCTGATAAACCGGAAGGCTAGAAAATTCAGGCGCGTAACCTGTGGTGCCCCTGGTTCACCAGCTTCAATGGTTACCTTTACCGATATTTGATAGAAATGCAGAAATCATTATGACGCCAACGACTCTTTTCGATTTGAATGGCAATGTTGCTACCGTAAAGGCCAGGTGAAAGATTTCATCCGATGGATCTGTTCTCGAAAGTTAGTACCAAACCACACTACGAATCCTATACTTGGGGCAAGCACCGCAGTATTTTTGCATCGGTTATTTACTGGCTGATTTTCGTTCTCAGAATTCTCTCGCCACTGCAGTGGATAAAACTCATTTTCCGGAAACGGCAGGCGTCGAATAACGACGAGAAAGAGAGAGTTGATTTCCACGCCATGCACTCAGAGCTCTATCTGCTGATCGTGTTGTGCTTGTCGCTGGCCTTCTATTTTATCCCGCCGTTCATTCCGGCCCTGCCAGGTATCCCTGAGATAATAATCTCCGGACTGGGTCTGCTCTCGTACTTCATGGCAGTGCTACTGCTGTTTGAATCGGTGATGTGGCTTTTCTACTACATGCTGCTCCGGATTCTTATCGAAAAGCACCTGACCATATTTAACGAAGCGGAGTACTTTATTGCCTTGCCATTTGTACTGGCAACGCAGTTCTTCCTGCTGGCGGGGCTCCTTGGTGTAGGCGTGTCTGAGGTGCTGGCGCTCGCGCTGAATCTGGATTTCGAGGGTTATCAGGCAACCCGGACGGCACAGCTGACGATAGGCACGTTTGGATACATCTACACGGCACTCATTATTGCCAACATCATTAATCTGATACCAGCAATCCCCGTTGGCCGACGTCCAAACATCACGATTATCGGCGCGGGCGATGTGGTTCAGCATCGCATGCTGCCCGCCTTGCTGGGTGAAAAACTGTACTTGCCCGGCCAGGTCGCCATCATCAGCGATTGCATTGATGAGAGCTTTCAAGATCAGCTCAAGACGGACGGCGTGACGTTTCGGGTGCTGAAGAGCGGCTCGTCCAGTGAAGAAAAAGTGCAGGAGGTGGTCAAATTCATCAAAAAACGATCGTCTTACGCGATTGTTGCAACGCCTACAGAGAGCCATTTTCGATACGTTTCAGCTCTGGCTAAAGAAGGTATTGTTTTTGGCGTTGAAAAACCTTTGGTAGCTACGGCCGCCGAGCTGGCGGTTCTCCGACAGTGCCAGGATCAGTTGATGGAACGAGGGTTCCTGTTCAGTTACTACTGGCTGGAAAAAGCACTGCCTCTTAACTATTTCCTCACGCTGAACCCTCAGTATCACCGCTTCCTTGATATCAACGTGAAAAGCAGCCCAGAAGATCGCTCGGCGGGGCCCGATGCGCTTGCCTATCTTCGTTTGCAGCTCGGGAAACTGGCCAGCGTCGATATCACCTTTTTAGAAGGTGAAGACCCCCGCGAGTGGAGCCTGGCGAAGGAGACCGGTGGTCTGTTTTTTGAGACCCTGATACACCCCATAACGCTACTAAGCCATGTACTGAGCGAACCGATGCAACTGGAAGATCTGCATGCTGAGTGGTACGTGCTGGAGAACCTGCCCGACGTGTTAAACAGCAAATCGCTTGTCCTGAACGATTACGGCGCCAGCTATGTTTCACTGCGCTCTCACTCGGATGCTGCCTGCGCAATCAGCGTACGCACAGGCAAGTTTATGGCGCTTAAAGAGCGTTCGATGGTGATGGTGTTTGAAAACGGCGTTATCCGTATGGATCTGGATACCCGGCAGTGTTCAATCAGCTGCCCTAAAGCAGGGTCCCTGGCGGAAGTCACGATTCTGGCGCGCCCGGAAATAGCGGATGGGGGTGGAGTTCCCAAATACGATATACAGATGACACTCTTTGACAGCTTTGTTCATAATCAGGGCTACTGGAGTGCGCAGCGTTTTGATGATTATCCCAGCCAGATTGACGTGCTGTCTGCGATGACAGCCTGGCTGAAAGCCGATAAGGGTGAGTCGCACTTTTACCGGCCAATTCCTCTGAGCGAAACGGATTACGGAAAACTCGGGTAACCGCCAAGATGAGGGCCAGGGCAGCCGAGCTGATTCAGCTGCCTTTGATGACTTCATGTTCGAACCGGCCAAGCACTACCATAATAATCAGTGCCATTATGGTCACCATGCCAGCCAGGGCGAAGATGCCCAGGCCGCAGGCTACGCCTATCGCGCCAGCCATCCAGATTGAAGCTCCGGTGGTAATACCCTGCACGCTGCCGCGACTCTGGATAATGCTGCCGGCCCCGAGAAACCCGATGCCGCCGATGACACCTTCCACAATACGAGTCGGGTCGATACGTGCTGAGGGATCTCCTTCGGCGGTGGCAAACAGAATGTGCATGCCCATGATGATAAAGGCGGAAGCCCCCAGCGAGACCATCATGTGAGAGCGCAGCCCCGCCGCTTTGCCTCTCAGTTCCCGCTCAAGCCCTAAAACCAGTGCCAATCCAGCTGCTGCAAGAAGCCTGATAAACATATTCAGTATAGGAATTTCCGTATCGAACATGATGCACCTCCGGTTCTATTTACCCAGTAACTCGCCTACCGGGCGCAGGTTTACAACGTGGTCGCACAGCGATTTTATGATCATTAATATGGGTGTGGCGATGATCAGCCCGACAGGGCCCCAGAGCCAGCCCCAGAACAGCAGCCCGATAAAAATTGCCACGGTATTGAGGCTTGAAACCCGGGTGGTTAACCAGGGGGTCAGCAGATATCCCTGAATACTGGTGACCGCCAGCGAAGTACCGGCCACAATAATGGTCATATTCACCTCTCCAAACTGGATAAACGCCGCCACACCGGTGCCAGCGAGCACCAAAAATGGCCCCAAATAGGGAATGGCACTGGCGACACCCGCGACCACGCCCCACAACATGGCCTGCTCTACGCCCAAAGCGAGGAACGCTAGCCAGGTTAGCAGGCCTACAAACAGGGCACCGATTAGCATCACGAACAAAAAGCGCCGCACCTGAAGGTGAAATTCATTCATGATTCGGGCGGCTTTGCGCATTCGCCCAAACGAGGGGCCGGAGATTTTCACAACTTTACGCTTGTAAAGTGAGCCGGCCGACAGTATGAAATACACCAGTAACAGCACCGAGAAAAACTGAGACACAAGCACGAGTGCAGCAGGCGAGCCCCTTAAAATATACTGCTGAACGTCCATGGGTTTTTCCACAACCCTGACAGACGTTACGCCATCGTGTGCCGGGTTCCTGTCACTCTGGCCTTGCGCGGCAGACTCTTCGATTTTCTTTGCTGCAGCCTGGGCCTTTTCCATGAGGCCATCTTCTTTACTGGGAGATCTGGCTTCTTTACGCTGGAACTCGCTGATAGCCAGAGGAACCTTGTCCAGCATAGCCATGGCTTCACGTTGCAGAGGGATGCTTGCAGCAGCGATAGCACCGAGTATCAGGATCAGTACGATGGCCGCACTCAGTGGCCGGGGAATTCTGATGCGATCAAACGTCGATACCAGCGGGTCCAGTGCGTAACTGATCATCACTGCAACCACCAAAGGAAGCAGCACGGCTTGTGCCCAGTCAATAAAAAAGAGAGTGGCTATGCTGGTGAGAGTGACCAGTGCCATGCTGCGGATGTTAACGGCCTCAAGCAACCCATGTTTGAGTGCAGTATTATCATCTGACTCGGTATTGTTTGGTTCTCTGCGCTCGTTACTTTCCATGGTTACCACTGTTTGTTGTCGCCGGGCTTTACACTCTGTTGATTGTAGACTGATCTTACGGTCTGCAAACACAACAACAGATCTTTAATAGGCCGGAACCGTCAGTGGTGATCAGAAGTGGGCCGTTAGCCGCCCTGTCAGCCTCGGGTCTTTGTCCTGGTACTCGGAGTTTGCGGTCAGTGGCTTGCCTAACTCGATATATGCAGAAACGGTTCGGGTAAGCATGCGCAGCCCAAGGCCGGTCGACGCCGCAGAGTGGCTGTCACGGCTTTCATTCTCGTGTGCGGCGGCAATACCGTAGTAAACATAGGGCACCCAGCGCGCACCGTTTATCCAGCGGTCGCTATTGAACCCGCGGCGCAGCTCAGCCTTTGAGCCAATGCCGGAATCGCCACTGAATTCACCTGGCTCGTAGGCGCGGGCAAGCCGGCTTCCACCTATAGAAAAGCGCTGTGAGTAGGGAAGGTCATCACCAGAGTACTGGCCGGTGATGTCCAGTTTCAGCGAGAAGTCAGCGGGTAGCCCGTACCAAAGGGTGTAACGGGCATCAAAAATCTGGAACGACAGATCAATGGCGTTATTTGCCTGGGTTCCGCTGCGTTCTGCGCCCAGGGCATCAAGACCTGTGCGTGCAGAGAGGCCTGCTCGTGAGGTGCTGTTTTCGCCCTTTATATAAGCCAAAGTGCCTGCGCTGGCCATTCTCAGCCTCTCGTCGATCTCGGTCACGTCGCCCCGGGACCGCGTGTAGTCCCGCAGCGTAAGGCTGCCATCGAGAGCCAGAGTAAATGCGCCGGAATCGATTACATCACGGCGCCATTTGAGCCGTGACCAAATGCGCCGGTATACCCTGCTCGGGCTGGTGTTTTCATCCTGGGGTACAGCCCGTGACGCGCTGATATCGGCATACAGGATGTCGCGCTCGGAAGCAGCCAGCGATAAACCCGTACCAATGTTGCGATAACCTGCCGAATCGACCGTATGAATGCCCGAAACATAAACTTCGCGAAGGCCGGCTCCCGGTCCGTAAATACTTACGCTGCCGCCAACCATGTGCTGCCCCAGCCTCTGGCTGCCCTCTGCACTGTATGTAAGCTCCCCATGAACTTTTGGAGCGATGGCGTAGGTTATTCGGTGGCGGCCCGGGGAAATTTCTTCAACTGTTCTTTTCAGCCCCACACCGGTCGTTTGCTCGAGGGCGCGGGAAAAGCGGTCAATATCTGTGTTTGAGATTGGTGACCGCGCAAGCAGTGGTTTGGAACGCTCACGTATGGACGTTCGTTGTTTGGATACGCCTCCGGAAACACGGATTTCGTCAACTCGTGGTTCTTTAACGTGCACCACAAGAATCGCTTCACTGTCCGGATGCGCGGCAACGCTGACTGCGGGCGCCAGATAACCCTGGCTGATGTAGTAATCCCGAGTTCTGGTACGCAGCCGTGTTTGCTGCTTGGCGTTCGCGACTTTACCGAGAGTGTCGGCGTAAAGCGGGAGTAGTTGCTCCGCGCCAAAGGCTGAGACACCGTCAAAAATGACAGCACCTGTCGCTTGTTCCTGGGCGGATGCGCAGAGCACTGGCAGGTTTAGAGCCAGCAACAAAATAAAACAATTTATTACCTTTATACGCACGGTCTTCAAAGCCATCCGGTTTAACATGGCTTAAGACTATCGTTTTAACATGAAGCTTTTTGTAAAATTTTGTTTTTAAAAAGAGAAATCAGGAAAAATTTATTCGAGGTCTCACACGACCGAAGAAACGGGACAAAAAGATGGGCTTCTTTCGCAGCTTAACCAAGAATAACACTTATCGTGTTTTACTGGGCTTTTTAGTGCTGTTGGCGACCATGAGCGCGGCCGCAGAGCAGGTCCGCGTCGAGGAAGTATCGGGGCCTGTGCAGTTTCGTGCCAACGCCAGCGATGCCTGGCAAGAAGCAGATGCGGGGATGTCGGTATCAGCTCCGGTCGAGTTTCAGACGCTGGAGGGCGGCTACGGGTTGCTGGTTCAGTCCGGCTCTGAGTTCGAGCTGAAAAGCGGGTCCCACATTGCCCTTCTGGCAGGCGCTGCTGAGCCTGATGGTTTGGTCACCAAAGTAAAACAGTGGTTTGGTACCGTTTTCTACCGTATTGAGCGCCAGCCTGACCAGTTCAGTGTGGAAACCCCGTTTCTGGTATCTACTGTAAAAGGCACTCGCTTCGTTATCGTATCGACCCAGTCTTCTTCCACCGTAACGCTTACGGAAGGCTCCCTTGAAGTGCTTGATATCGCTACTGGCAGCATTCAGATGCTTGAGCCTGGCGATGTAGCCGGGATCGGCGCAGAGCAGTCGGGTATCAGATCTTTCAAGCAGGCACCGCAAAAAGCAGCCTCCTCGACAGGTTCGGAGGTAAGCGCCTTTCAGCCTTCCATGGAAGACACACAGAACAGTTTTGAAAGCGCTTTGGAGGCCATGACCGAAGTAGCATCCGAACAGGCTCTTGTCGTCGCGGAGAGCGCAGACATGAACCAGAATACAGATGATGGAGATTCTGGATCTGGCGGCAACGCTGGAGCTGGAGACGACGGTTCCAACGGCGGCGGTAGCGATGATGGGGCCGGCGACGATGATGATACAGGCGGTGGTGGCTCTGATGACGGGTCAGGCGATGACTCGGGTGGTGGGCACGGTAATGGTAATGGCAATGGTCATAATGATCACGGCAACGGCAACGGTAATGGCCACGGTCACGATGACGATGACGATGACTGACAGGCATGTCTGCTGATTCAGATCGCCGTTTTAAATCGGGACCGGCCAGCAAGGTTTTACTATCCGCCTTGCTGGCCGCTGTCGTTTTCGCACTGCTTTTGTGGCCGGGGTTGCTGGAGCGTGCGGAGGAAGGACTTCGTGACCGTATCATTGGCTTACTGGTAGAGCAGCAGCCCAGTAATCTGGTTATTCTTGAGATTGACTCCGCAAGTATTGAAGCCGTAGGGCGTTGGCCCTGGCCCCGAAGTGTATTTGCCTCCGCGATCAATACGCTCGGTGAGGCTGACATCCGGTCTTTGATGGTTGATGTGGACTTCAGCGCTATATCAAGCCTTGGTGGTGACTCAGAGCTTGAAGAAGCCATCCGGTCCGTATCGGAAAAAGTGCCCACATTCCTGCCGGTTTTTGTTCAGCGACGCAGCCAGACAGAACCTGATCTGATGATCCGGCGCCCATTGCCGGGCCTTGCAGACAGTGTGGAGCTGGTTTCCGTGAACATGTACCCGGCGGGTGATGGTCTGGTGCGCTTCCTTTCCGTTGGTTTTCGTTGGCAGGACACCTTTTACCGGGGCGCCTGGAATGCGCTGGCGGAGCAGGCCGACACGGGTACCTGGATTGATTACACCATTTCCCCAGAGTCTTTTCGTTACGTCAGCTTTATAGATCTTCTTGAAGGCAAAGTACCTGGCCACGTCCTGAAGGGCCGGGACGTTATTATCGGCTCAACGGCTATTGAGCTGGGTGACAATCTGGCGACCCCTATCTATTACGTGCTTCCGGGGGCCGTTATCCAGGCGTTAGGTGCTCAAACTCTACGCAACGGCGGGCTTTATGCTGTTGCGCCCGTGGCCGGCGTAATCATTTTTGCTCTGTTCTGGCTCTGTGCCGCGCTGGTTTTCAGCCGCTGTGGCTGGAAACGGGGCCTGCAGTTTCTGGGTCTGCTGACTGTGGTCTGGCTTAGCGTGTTCACGCTGGCTCATGTAGGAGCCCATCTGCTTCTTGATGTATTCAAACCCCTGTTCCTCAGTGGGCTGGTTTACGTGGCGATTAATCTGGCGAGACTCGATAGTGCTACGCTGGACCGGCTCTGGCTGCAAATTACCCTGCGGGACAATGAAGCGCTGCTCGACCGCATTGTTGCCACCACCAACGACTATATTTTGTGCGTGGATCGGGATGGCGTAATTACCAAAGCCAACCAGTCAATTCAGACACTGTGTGACAGGTCGGAAAGCGAGATGCAGAGCTCCCTTCTCCGCGATTGCCTGCCGGATGCCCGGCACGGGCTGATGTCTCTGCCAAGCACGCCGTTTGATACCCATCTCGTTACCCGGGCCGGTGAACATATTCCGGTTCAGGCTACCGTCAGCCGTGTGGCCACCTCCGGAGATGCCATCTTTACCGTTGTTCTTCGGGATCTGAGCGAGCGCGTCGCGCGTGAGCGGGAGCTGGAATACCGCGCCACGTATGACAGCCTCACCGGGCTGTTCAATCGGTCCGCGTTTTTTGACAGAGTTAATGAAACCCTGCAGAGCTACCAGTCCGGGTGCCTTATCTGTCTCGATATTGATTATTTCAGGGAAGTAAACGATACCTACGGGCACGCTGCCGGAGATCAGTTGCTAAAAGCGGTAGCCCAGCGCATTGAAATGTATGTTGGCAATCTCGGCCATTGTGCACGCATGGGTGGCGATGGTTTTGCCCTGTGGCTACCGGGCCTGCGTTTTGCATCGGGTGGCAGTCAGTTCTGTGAGCATCTGTTGGAGAACGTGGAAAGTCCGCTTACTCTGGCGAGCACCGGGGATGTCCCGTTACAAATATCGGCAACGGCCGGAACGGCGGAGTATGGCAGCCAGGACGCCACCGGCGATCAAATGCCCCATGGCAGTTCCGCCACACAGGCTGAAATCCTGCTGCGCCAGGCAACTGAGGCGATGCGACTCGGCAAGTTGGAAGGGATTGCCGTTCGCTGTTACAGCCAGAGTGACAGCCAGGCTGCCATGCGCAGGCTCGAGCTGGTGCCCGCCATACGCACGCACATAAACAACAATGCTTTCTATCTGGTTTATCAGCCCAAGCTGGATCTCAGCACTCTGACCCCTATCGGCTGCGAGGCCCTTCTGCGCTGGCCACAGAATGCCGGTGAGGTTGTACCCGTTACCCAGCTCATTGAAGTCGCTGAAAACTCCCGGCAAATCGTGCCGCTGACCCGCTGGGTGGTGGAGACGTTGCTTGCGCAGGAGGCCGAGTGGGAGAAAAAAGGTCGGCCGCGTAACCTGGCGCTGAATCTCTCCGCGCGCTTGTTCCAGGATCGCAACTTCATTGCCGGTCTCAAAGATCTGTTGAATTCAAGCAGTGGCTATTTCAACATTGAGTGTGAAATAACGGAAACCGCGTTACTGGGTAACGAAGACCGTGCGCTGACGTTGGTCAGCGAGCTGGTAGACAGCGGCGCCACGCTTGCCATTGATGATTTCGGCACTGGCTACTCCTCGCTCTCTTATCTCCAGAGCCTGCGTGCTTCCGTTCTCAAGATCGACCGGTCGTTCGTATCTAATATTCAGGACTCTCCCGGTAATCAGGTTATCGTTCGCTCGACGATCAATATGGCCCATGAACTGGGCATGACGGTTGTTGCTGAAGGCGTTGAGACGATCGAAGATGAGCAGTTCCTCCGGGCTCATGGCTGTGACCTGGCTCAGGGTTATCTCTATGCGCGACCGCTTGCGCTGCCGGATTTTGACAACTGGTTAGCCGCGCGCAAAAGCGCGGATGCCCGAGAGTTGAGGTCTACCTGATCCATCGCCGTCGTTTTTGTTTTGCGTCGCGACGACACCCACTCCTATACTCCTCTATTGTTGCGACGTGTCCGGTGCCCCGTCGTGGACTCTCCCTGGCTAATAAAAAGGAAAATAAGATGCTCAAATCCCGCTCATTGATCGCTGCCGCTGCGGCCACTCTTCTGCTTAGCTCTGTGGCGCACGCTCAATATAAAGATGAATACACGGTTTCTACCGTACTGCCGTCGGCGTTTCCCTGGGGTCAGGCTGCAGACAAATGGGTCGAGTTGGTGAAAGAGCGCTCTGACGGGCGCATTAACATGAAGATTTACAGCAATTCCCAGCTGGTTTCGGGGGATCAGACCAAAGAATTTTCCGCCATGCGTTCAGGGCTGATTGATATGGCCGTGGGTTCTACCATCAACTGGTCGCCCCAGGTTCCGGAACTGAACCTGTTCTCGCTGCCATTCCTGATGCCGGATAACGCGGCTATTGATGCCATCACCCAGGGTGATGCGGGCAAGGCAGTATTTGAAGCGATTGAAAAGCGTGGCGTAACACCACTGGCCTGGGGTGAGAACGGCTTCCGTGAGCTGTCGAATTCCAAGCGTGCTATCAGCGAGCCTGCGGACTTGGAAGGCCTGAAAATTCGGGTTGTAGGCTCGCCTCTGTTCCAGGATACCTTCAGCGAGCTGGGCGCTAACCCCACGCAGATGAGCTGGGCGGATGCCAAGCCGGCGCTGACCACTGGCGCGGTCGATGGCCAGGAAAACCCGCTGTCGGTTTTTGATGTGGCGCGTATTGACCAGGTCGGGCAGGAACACCTGACACTGTGGCACTACATGGCCGACCCGCTGGTGTTTGCCGTGAGCAACCGTATCTGGGGCCAGTTCAATGCAGAAGATCAGGCGCTCTTGAAGCAGGCAGCTGTTGATGCCGGTAAGTGGGAAATCGAAAAATCCCGTGCCGAGCTTGAAGGCACGCTGCAGGCCATCAAGGATCGCGGTGTCACGGTCACGGAGCTGAGCCAGGCGCAGCACGATGCGTTTGTGAAGGCTACTCTCCCGGTTTACGAAAACTGGACACCGCGCATTGGTGAAGATCTGGTGAAGCAGGCTCAGTCTGCTGTCGCCAACCGCAAGCAGTAAAACGCACCTGCTCGGGCGCCCGTCGGTTCCGGCGGGCTCTTTGTGACAGGGTAGCTGTCTGAAACGGAGTATTCATGTCCTCCCGACCCCCGAAGTTCCGGCCCGAAGCCTGGCTGGCGTCTGTGGCTCTGATCGCAATCTGTGTGATCAGTCTGGGTAACGTGATTGTCCGCTATACCACCGATGCCTCCTTTGCATTCACTGAAGAGTTCTCGGTGTTTCTTCTGGTCGTGCTCACTTTCGCCGGTGCAGCGGTAGCCGCTCGCCATAATCAGCACATCCGCATTGAACTGATTGAGCATTACGTGCCGCCTCGTGCCTTGAAGGGACTGTTTGTTCTGCAATGGCTGGTGGGCGTGGCGGTTTTTGGCGTAACTGCGTGGTATGGAAGTATTTTTGCGATGCAGGAATACAACTGGGAGTCTCTGTCCCCAGGGTTGGGCCTGCCAAGCTGGATCTATGTGATCTGGCTGCCGCTGCTGTCGGTCGCGATCATTATCCGGATGACTCAGAATCTCTTTGACCGCCTGCGCGGCAAGAAAGATCCGGAGGTCATCCATGAGTCCTGATCTGCTGATGATCGGGAGCTTCCTGCTGGCGTTGCTACTGGGCGTTCCCGTAGCCATTGCGCTGGGGTTTGGCGGGCTGGTGGGGATCTTCTTCGGTTTGTCCCCCGACATGCTTGCCACATTCGGCACCAATACCTACAACAGCGTAGCGAAATATCCCCTTATCGCGATACCGCTGTTTATTCTTACCGGCCTTATTTTTGAGCGTGCCGGGGTAGCTGCCAGCCTGGTGCGCTTTGCTCAGGCGATCATCGGCCCTCGCCACGGCAGCCTGACCGTTGTTGCGGTTCTTGTTTGCCTGATCATGGGCGGAATGAGCGGTTCGGGGCCAGCGGATGCAGCAGCGGTGGCCATGGTGATGCTGCCAAGTATGCGTAAGGCGGGTTATCCGCAACCATTTTCTGCTGCGTTGATTGCGGCATCGTCTTCTACCGCCATCCTGATTCCGCCCTCTATCGCGTTGATTCTGTACTCCATCGTGGTGCCCGGCGTGGATTTGCGGGCGCTGTTTGCGGCGGGTTTGTTCCCGGGCATTCTGGCGGGCTTGTCTTTGTTGGTGCCAGCGCTGTATCTCGCCCGCAAGTTTGGCTGGGAAAACCCCGAAACCACTGAGCGCCCGCCGTTCTGGCCCAGCTTCAAAGCGGCACTGCCGGCATTGTTTGCGCCTGTGATTATTCTCGGCGGCCTGCGCTCCGGGTTGTTTACGCCGACAGAAGCTGCCGTGGTTGCAGTTGCCTACGGCGTGCTTGTGGGCTGTCTGATATACCGCAACCTGAGTTTGCGCAGCTTGTTTGAGCTGATGACTGACGCTGCGGTGACCTCTGGGGTGGTCATGTTGATCATTGCGCTGGCGGGTATTTTTGCCTGGGCAGGCACCACGCTGGGTACGTTCCAGCATCTGGCGGATGCGCTGTTATCCCTTTCAGACAACAGCTGGGTGCTGCTGGGCCTGGTGATGGTGCTGGTGTTGATTGCCGGCATGTTGCTGGATGCGGTATCGATCTATCTGATCCTAATCCCCATCGTATTGCCGCTGATGAACCATTTTGAATGGAACCCTGTGTGGTTCGGCATCCTGCTGGCTATGAACATCGCCATAGGCCAGTTCACCCCGCCGGTGGCAGTCAACCTGATGGTTACAACACGTATTGCTAATATTCGCCTGGAACATACCATAGGCTGGGCGTTGATCTTCATTGCCGCGATGAGCGTAAGCCTGCTCCTGGTGGCGCTGATGCCGGGTATTGCACTCTGGCTTCCGGATAAACTCGGCTATGTTGTAGGGCCGTGGTAGGTTCGGCGTAGGCAAAGTGAATAGACATTGCCTATCGCGAACTTGGGAATAATCAATTTTCCCGAACTCAGCTTATTGGTTAATGTAGTGGTCGTAGATTCATCAACACGCAAACGAGCCAACAGGAGAGTTTTCAATGGGCGTGATCAACAGCGAAATCAAACCGTTTAACGCAACTGCCTTCAAACAGGGCGAGTTCGTACAAATTTCAGAAGCCGATGTGAAAGGCAAGTGGGCGATCTTTTTCTTCTATCCTGCTGATTTCACCTTCGTTTGCCCCACCGAGCTGGGCGACGTAGCAGACAATTACGACGAACTGCAAAAGCTGGGCGTTGAAGTTTACTCGGTGTCGACTGACACCCACTTCACCCACAAAGCATGGCACGACAGCTCCGAGACCATCGGCAAGATCAACTACTTCATGGTTGGCGACCAGAACGGCAGCATTACCAACAACTTTGGTGTAATGCGTGAAGGTCAGGGCCTGGCAGACCGTGCTACTTTCCTGATCGATCCGGATGGCATCATTCAGGCCGTGGAGATTACCGCAGAAGGCGTCGGTCGTGATGCGTCTGAGCTGATGCGTCGGGTTAAGGCCGCTCAGTACGTACGCAAGCATCCGGGCGAAGTTTGCCCCGCCAAGTGGAAGGAAGGCGAAGCAACGCTCTCTCCTTCGCTGGACCTGGTTGGCAAGATCTAAGGCTCCTTTTAATAGGGAACCAACCAGTACAGGCTCGTTTTACGGGCCTGCTACTACCAGAAAACCCCGGGAATCCGGGGTTTTCTGCGTTCAGGGGCAGCAGGTTAAAGTCCGCTTTTGGCTGCTGATCCAGCCCCTCTCTTTTGCAGACGGATGATCAGCTTGCTCAGTTCCCGCAGCCACAATACGGAGCTGGCAACGACTGTGCAGAATAGCCAATCCTCAAGACTGAGGCTGACGGTGGAAAAGGGTTTTTGCAGGAAGGGCAGGTAGACCACCGCCATTTGCAGCAACAGTGACAAGCCCACCGCAACCCACAGCCAGAGATTTGAGAACAGCCCGATGAAGGCACTTTGTTCGTCAGACCGCGAAGTAAATACGATAAACATCGAGAACAATACCAAGGTGGTGAAGGTCATCGTCTGGCCATAGGCGAGACTGCCTGTGCCGTCTATCAGACCGCCTGGCATTGAGGCGTCGAGAACGAAGAGAGTGCCGACAGCGGTGATAATGCCGACGAAAACGATTCCAGCCCACATGCTACGCGTTAGCACCCCCTCTCCACGGGGTCTTGGTGGTTTGGTCATTGCCTCTTCATCGCTCGGATCCAGCCCGAGCGCCAGAGCTGGTGCGCCATCGCTGACCATGTTTATCCAGAGGATCTGTGTTGCCAGCAGGGGCAGAGCCAGGCCAGCGCCGTCTGGGGTCAGCCCGATCACATCGGCCAGAAGCACACCAAAGAACATGGTCAGCACTTCGCCAATGTTGGATGACAACAGATAGCGCAGGAACTTGCGGATGTTGGCGAAAATTGCCCGGCCTTCCTTTACTGCAACAACAATGGTGGCGAAGTTGTCGTCTGCCAGGATGATATCGGAGGCCTTACGTGACACATCGGTGCCGGTAATCCCCATGGCGATACCAATATCGGCGGTCTTCAGGGCTGGCGCATCGTTCACACCATCGCCGGTCATCGCGACGATGTTTTTACCGTTCTGCAGAGCTTTGACGATACGCAGTTTATGCTCCGGGTTAACCCGGGCATAAACGGAGACCTCCTGAACGGTCTGGTGCAGTACCTCGTCCGTCATGGCGTCAATTTCCGCCCCGGTAACGGCGCGGCCATCCGTACAGATACCCAACTCTGCACCAATAACAGCGGCTGTAATCGGATGGTCGCCGGTGATCATCACCGGCCGGATGCCCGCCGTCCGAGCCTGGGCAACGGCCTCTTTGGCTTCTTCCCGGGGCGGGTCGATCATGCCGATAAGGCCTACGAATACCAGATCCTGCTCGAGATCCTCGTCGATATCATCAGGCTCGAAGCCATCCTCTGGTAGGTAACGGGCAGCAACGCCCAGTGTGCGCAGTGCTTCTCCGGCCAGTTGTTCGTTGGCTTGCAGAATCTCGGAACGACGTTCCGGCGTTAACGGGCGGCTACTGTCGCCAACCCGTTCCCGGTTACAGCGACCCAGAAGAACATCCGGCGCGCCCTTGGTGAATACCTGAATATGCCCTTTGTGCTGGCTGTCGGTATGAAGGGTGGACATCATTTTTCGTTCTGATGAGAAGGGCACCTCACCAACCCGTTCATACTGGGCATCCAGGATCGCTTCCGTCAGCCCGACTTTTCGGGCAGCAACCACAAGAGCGCCTTCGGTAGGATCACCCTGAACAGTCCACAGGCCTTCGTCCTCTTGCAAAACGGCATTGGTTGCGCGGTCACCGACGGTCAGGGCCCGTTCCAGCTCCATTCGCAAAGGTTCGCTGATTGTGTCTGCACCGTTACTGGTGGGTGTGCCGTGCACGGTAACGTCGCCTGTCGGCTCATACCCTGTTCCGCCCAAGTTGACTCGGCCACTGGCTGTAACGATAGCCCGCACGGTCATTTCATTGCGGGTGAGGGTGCCGGTTTTGTCGGAGGCAATCACATTGGCCGCACCCAATGTTTCCACAGCGGCCAAGTGACGCACAATCGCATTGCGGCGAGCCATCCGCCGAACCCCGAGGGCCAGGACTGCGGTTACTATGGCCGGTAGGCCCTCGGGCACAGCAGCTACAGCAAGAGCAACGCCAAGAATCAGAACATCGAACAGGGCGGAAAAACCGGTGACGTGATCCACCAGAATAATGGTGAAAATCATCACTACAGCAATCGCAATGACCACCAGCCCCAGCATTTTGCCAACCCGGGCAAGATCCTGTTGCAGTGGCGTGGTCTCGGGCGGTGCCTGCTCCAGCATACCCGCAATCTGGCCCATCTGGGACTGCATGGCGGTTGCTGTCACCACCGCCGTACCGCGGCCATAGGTGACCGTGGTGCCGCTGAAAATCATGTTCTGACGGTCGCCGACAGGAGCTTCGTCGATGATGGTTTCAGGGTCTTTGGATGCGGGAAGGCTTTCACCGGTCAGACTGGCTTCGGAGGTTTGCAGGGAAACGGACTGAATCAGGCGGCTATCCGCAGGAATCGTGTCACCTTCTTCAAGCAGAATAACATCGCCGATGACCAGCCCTGCCGCTGGGATGCTTTGCTGTTCGCCGTCCCGTATTACCCGGGCTTGGGCGGCAGACATTTGCTGTAACTCTGCCACTGCCTGTTCTGCACGCGCCTGCTGGACATAACCCATAGCTGCGTTAAAAAGAACGATGGCCAGAATCGCAATGGCTTCATAGGGAAGGGGGGAGTCCCGCTCTATTAGCCACAGGCCTGAAGAGATCGCTGCGGCGAGCAGGAGCAGAATAACCAGAGTATCGGTGAATTGGGCGAGTACTTTACGCCAACCGGGGACTGGCCTGGCGGCCGTCAGCTCGTTCGGGCCATCCCGTTCCAGGCGGATGCTGGCTTCATGTCCATCAAGGCCCTGTTGCTCGCTGGTTCCCAGAGCGCAGATGACGGCGTCGGGAGCTAACCGGTAAGCGGCTATTGGCTCTTCCGGTGAGCGTTCGCTGGCCATGATTTTTCATCCTTGATGATTGCGAGGTTCGAAAGAATCATTGTAGCCGGAAATACTGACTGAAAAGACGATCAGGATCAGGAACTGGCGGTATCGACACCGTAACTCGATCCGCGTGCCTTGAGGCGATAGAACTCTTCAATGACACCGGCCATAGCATCCGGGCAGTAAGGCCGGAGCCCGCCCAGTACCAAATGTTTCGCTACTTCACCCACAGGCTTACCGTCAGAGATCAGCCGGTATTCAAGCGTGACATTGCCGCGCTTGCCATTGGCTTCCAGGTCGGCATTATGCAGTTCCAGCTCAGGCGAGGCAGCATCCAGCCTGTCCAGAGTAAGGCTCATGCTCGCATACATCACCATGGGGCGATCCGGATTGAACATCACATCCCTGGATTCCATCAATGGCTTCAGCGTGTGTGGGAAGTTCTTGCCGGAGGCGGCCACGTAGCAACGGATAAACTCTTCGATAACCCGCTCATCCCGGGTTACATCGCCACTGCGCGTTACTTCGATATAAACCTTGCCATTCTGGTCGCACACTTCAATGGTTCCGTCACCGTTTTCCCTGAATTCCAGCGGTATGCCGCCGCCCAGCAGGGCGCGGAACTTGAAGGTCATGTGCCGGGAAAGTCCGAAACGTGAAACGATCACGGCAAAAAGCAGGTCTCCGGGAACACAGAACCGGCGCGCATCCGGATCGTGGATCGGATTGAAATCTCCTGCCACTTCCTTGGCGAACAGGCTGGCCTGGGCGGCGGAAATATGTACGCGTCCGTCCTGGATTGAGTGAAAACGGTCTGGAAGCATGTGCTACTTGTCCTGGATGCAAGGGGTGACGTCACAACGTCCGCTAATATGGTACCGGGGTCGGGCGTTTATGGATATGCGCTATTTGTCCATTCAAAGAAAGGCGAACAATTCGATTATAGCGGTTTACTATCAATTGGTTTGAATCAATTAATTTGAGCATTTTTTCGTCGGCCCGTATCGTTTGAACATATCCGAATCACAGATCATTTTGAATTCAGAAATTCAGACGATCGATCTAAAGAACCCAAGAGGGGAATCGTTACATGTTGGATGCCAATATCAAGCAGCAATTGAAAGGCTACATGGAAAAACTGCAGCAGCCGATTGAGCTGGTGGCAGCCTATGATGATGGCGATAAGTCCCAGGAGTTGCGACAGCTTCTTGAAGAAATTGAACCTATGTCCGAGAAGATCAGCCTGCGCACGGAAGAATCGAATGATGTGCGTCGCCCGTCTTTCGCGATAAATCGCGTGGGTACCGACATGGGTGTTCGTTTCGCGGGCATCCCCATGGGCCACGAGTTCACCTCGCTGGTTCTTGCTCTGCTGCAGGTGGGTGGCCACCCATCCAAGGCCTCTCACGATGTGATCGAGCAGATCCAGCAGCTGGACGGCAATTTCGAATTTGAAACCTACTTTTCTCTGTCATGCCAGAACTGTCCCGACGTGGTTCAGGCCCTGAACCTGATGAGCGTTCTGAACCCGGGTGTCCGCCACACGGCTATAGACGGTGCCCTGTTCCAGGATGAAGTGGAAAAGCGCGAGATCATGTCGGTTCCGAGTGTTTACCTGAATGGTGAGCCCTGGGGCCAGGGACGCATGACACTGGAAGAGATTGTTTCCAGGCTGGACACCAGGTCTGACGAGAAAGAAGCCGAGAAGATCAACCAGAAAGACACCTTTGAGGTGCTGGTGATTGGTGGCGGCCCGGCGGGCTCTGCGGCGGCTATTTACGCGGCTCGTAAGGGTATTTCCACCGGCATCGCAGCCGACCGTTTCGGTGGACAGGTAGTCGATACCATGGGCATCGAGAACCTGATTTCTGTGCCCTACACGGAGGGTCCGAAGCTGGTTGCAGCCATGGAGCAGCACGTTAAAGAGTACGACGTGGACATCATGAACATGCAACACGCCGAGAAGCTGATCCCGGCTACCAAGCGCGGAATGCCCCATGAGATCCGACTGGCAAATGGTGCGTCGCTTAAGGCCCGCACGATTGTGTTGTCCACCGGAGCCCGTTGGCGCCCGCTGGGTGTGCCGGGTGAGGATGAATACCGTAATAAAGGCGTGGCTTACTGCCCGCACTGCGACGGCCCGCTGTTCAAGGGCAAGCATGTTGCTGTGATTGGTGGCGGTAACTCCGGCGTGGAAGCGGCAATCGACCTGGCCGGTATTGTTGGTCATGTGACGCTGATCGAGTTTGGTGCCGAATTGCGTGCCGACGATGTGCTGCAGAAAAAGCTGCGCAGCCTGAATAACGTGGACATTATAGCTTCTGGCCAGACCACCGAAGTGGTTGGTGAGAACGGCAGGGTGAGCGGCCTGAACTACACCGATCGCAACACCGGTGAAAGTCATCATGTGACTCTGGAAGGTGTGTTCATACAGATTGGTCTGGTGCCCAACACCGAGTGGCTGAAAGGCGATATCGAGTTAAGCCAGCACGGTGAAATCGTGATCAACGACCGCAACGAAACCTCAATTCCGGGCGTATTTGCAGCCGGTGATGTCACCACGGTGCCTTACAAGCAGATTGTGATTTCCATGGGCGAAGGTTCAAAAGCCGCACTGAGTGCTTTTGACTTCCTGATCCGCAACTCTGTGGAATAAGGTAGCTTGCGTTTCAACTCCCGGAAATGTCCTGGGCCAGACTTCCCTCAACCGCTTCCGGTGCGCCTTCCTCGGAAAACAGGTGCCCGTAAGCGGCTTTTATTCCGGATAGAATGAATTCATGGGGAACGTCGTCGAAAACACCATGATCGTTCACGTATTCCATGTGTGCTTCCCCGGTCTCGGTGTATTCCTGGAAAACGGAATCGTGCACACCGTCAAACTCCAGAGGCTCTACTTTCATCAATTCGCACAGCTGCTTGTTGAAAGCGGGGGTGGCCTTCACCCAGTGACCGTTGAGGTAGAGTTCGATAAACCCGTGCATGCGGAAAATGTCCGAGCGCAGCCATTCAATCAGTTTCGGGCTTGAGAGATGGTTACGTACATCGGCGAGCCCAAGGCGGCTGGGGATGCCAACGGATCGTGTCGCAGCGCCGAGTAATATCGCCTTGGGAATGCAGTAACTTTCGCCGGTTTTAAGCGCGTAGCTGGCACTGAAGGTCTCGGGTTCGGCCCGAAACACGTAGGGGTTATAACTCACGCTGTCCCGGACGGCCAGATACAGGGCCTTCGCCTGTTCTACCGGGTTCTCGGGTACACCCTCAAGCCGGGCCGCAATCCAGGCTTTCAGTTCGGGCTGGTTGTAGTCAAAAAATTCAGTGGGCTGGAGGTAGCGTTCCATTGTTGTTGTCTATCCAGAAGGGGAGCAGGCTTGAGATCATCTCTGATTAGGAAGCTACACGCAATGACGAGAATCACCACGATGAATGCTGAAATGGATCACACCTGGTACGTCCGGACCAGCTCATAAGCACACATGTTGACTGCCGAGGCCAGGTTAAGAGATTCGATCTCGCCTTTGCCCGAAATGGTGTAAGGCGTAGCCGCCAGCTGCGCCAGCACTTCGCGCGGAACGCCCCGGGCTTCGTTACCAAACAGATAGCAGTCGTGCTGGCTGAATGCTTCTGCTGTCAGCTTGTCGCCGCTCAGATCGAGACAGGCAATAGAGCGGTAGCGGGTGTTCAGGCCGACCAGGGGCACCTCGGTTTCCAGCGGTATGTGGAAGATGGCGCCCATGCTGGCGCGCACCACTTTCGGGTTGTAGGGATCGACGCTGCCGGGGCTTAGCAGGCAGCGAAAACCGCTGAACCAGGCCAGGGTGCGCAAAATGGTTCCGAGGTTTCCGGGGTCCTGAACCTCATGCAGGTAAATGGCCTTTTCGCCGGGTTCCGGCACTGGCCCAACGTCGTTGTCTGGCATGGGCACCACGGCCAGGATCCCCTGGGGCGTGCGGGTATCGGCGAGTTGGGCCATCTGGCGATCGTTAACATGATGGGTTTTGAACGGGCTTGCCCAATGCTCATACGCATCGGTTACATACAGTTCGGAGGCGTTCAGTGCGGGCTGACGGCCCGCAGCTTTCTGCAGCTCCAGCACCAGATGTTCGCCTTCGACAAGATAGTGGCCCAGCGCCTGGCGGTATTTTTTCTGGTGCAGCTTTTTAATGTCGTCCAGCTTCACGATGGGCTTCACGAAAGAGCTCCGCTGTTGGCTTCCAGGTCGTCCAGCATGGCTTGGGCCAGCGCCTCGGCAACCTTGATGCCGTCCACACCGGCCGAGAGGATGCCGCCCGCATAGCCTGCACCTTCACCTGCCGGATACAGGCCACGGGTATTCAGGCTTTGCAGGCTGGTGCGATCCCGGGTGATGCGCACCGGTGAGGAGGTGCGGGTTTCGACGCCGGTCAGGACCGCGTCATTCCGGTCGAAGCCCCGGATCTGCTTTCCGAAAGCTGGCAGAGCCTCGCGGATGGCATCGATGGCGTACGGAGGCAGGGAAGAGGCCAGGTCGCCCAGTTTGATGCCGGGCTTGTAGGAAGGCTCGACGTCGCCCAGTTCGGTGGAGGATCTGCTTTTGATGAAATCTCCCACCAGCTGGGCGGGCGCGCAATAATCACTGCCGCCGAGCGTATAGGCCCGGGACTCCAGGGCCTCCTGCAGATCCACGCCGGCCAGCGGGCCGCCCGGAAAGTCTTCTTCAGGATGCACAGCCACCACAATGCCGGCATTGGCGTTGAGCTCGTTGCGGGAATACTGGCTCATCCCATTAGTGACTACCCGCCCCGGTTCTGAGGTTGCAGCCACCACCGTGCCCCCCGGGCACATGCAGAAACTGTAAACCGCGCGCCCGTTGCTGGCGTGGTACACCAGTTTGTAATCTGCCGCCCCCAAGGCAGGGTGACCGGCGTATTTGCCCAGACGAGCGTTGTCGATGAGCGATTGCGGGTGCTCGATACGAAAGCCGATGGCAAATGCCTTGGCTTCGATAAACACATCGTTACGTTGGAGCATGCGGAAGGTGTCGCGCGCGCTGTGACCGAGCGCCAGAACCACATACCGGCTGTTCAGACGTTCGCCGCTGGCCAGCTCCACGCCTTCAATGCGTCCGTCGCGGATGTGCAGGTCGGTGGCTTTGCTTTCAAAGCGGATCTCTCCGCCAAGGCGGATAATTTCCGCACGCATGGTAGCCACCACGCCGGTCAGCCGGAAGGTTCCGATATGGGGCTTACTGACGAACAGGATTTCTTCGGGCGCACCGGCCCGGATAAACTCATGCATTACCTTGCGACCAAAGAACTTCGGATCCTTGATCTGGCTGTATAGCTTGCCGTCCGAGAACAGGCCCGCTCCGCCTTCACCAAACTGAACGTTGGATTCCGGCGACAGCTGTTTTTTCCGCCACAGTGCCCAGGTATCTTTGGTGCGGCGGCGCACGTCCTTGCCGCGCTCCAGCACAATAGGCCGGAAACCCATTTGAGCCAGGATCAGGGCGGCAAACAGCCCGCACGGGCCGAATCCAATCACGACCGGGCGTTCGGTGAGGCCAACCGGTGCCTGTGCGACCGGGTAATAATCGGTATCTGGCGCCGGTCGTACGTGCTGGTCTTTTTCAAAGCGGGCCAGAATGGCGTCTTCGTTTCGAGCGCTCAGATGAATGATGTAAACGTATTTGATTTCGGTATTTTTCTTGCGGGCGTCGTAGCTGCGCTTGAACACGGTGAAGTCGGCCAGGTCGGCGTCGTCGATGCCCAGCCGCTCGAGGATAGCGGGCCGCAAGGCGCTTTCGGGATGGTCCAGCGGCAGCGCCAGTTCGGTAAGGCGGATCATAGTCAGTCCTGCCCGGCTCTCGCCGCCGATGGCGGGCTGGTTGTCGGGTATAAAGGAATCGGAGAATGTTGCGGGCATTGTACGTGCGCCCGTGCTGGATGTCAGGGTTTTGCCGGGAGGGCGTGCGACACGTACAATGGGCGGTCGATGCCTTTCGTTTTGACGTCCTTTTTGACGCCCTTTTAAAGAGTCCCTATGGCCCGATCCAAAAGCAGTAACCGCTGGCTTGAAGAGCACGTGAACGACCCCTTCGTGAAACAGGCGCAGGTAGACGGCTATCGCTCACGGGCCAGTTACAAACTTCTAGAAATCAACAAAAAGGATCGGTTGATTCACCCCAACATGGTGGTGATGGATCTTGGCTCTGCCCCGGGTGGCTGGTCACAGGTGGCGGCTAATCTGGTGGGCCACAAGGGCAGAGTGCTGGCCTCCGACATACTGCCTATGGACGCCATTGCCGGCGTGGAGTTCATTCAGGGCGACTTCACTGAGAATTCGGTGTTTGAAGCCATCATGGAGGCCCTTGGTGATAGCAAGGTGGATGTTGTGATTTCCGATATGGCGCCGAACATCAGCGGGGTCACGGTGGCCGACCAGGCATCGTCCATGTATCTGGTGGAGTTGGCGCTGGATATGGCCAGCCAGGTACTCAAGCCCAAAGGCAGCTTTGTGGCGAAGGTGTTCCAGGGCGAGGGCTACGAGGAGTACCTGAAAGCCGCCAGAGTTGTGTTCGACAAGGTAGTGGCGCGCAAGCCGGATTCTTCTCGCTCCCGCTCCAGGGAGGTTTACATTGTTGGCAGGGGCTTTAAGGGCTGAGGCTGTGGTCGTCTCTGAAAAAAAGGGGCACCTCCTGTAGTCACAGGGCCCCGCAAAAGGACAACGTTTTTGCTTACAGGCTTGCCTGAAGTACCCGGCGGCACACATCGGGCGTGACATCGCCGTGCTCACCAAGCGCCACCATGCCGTGGCTTTCCAGGCTCTTGATCAAGGGCTCGATGTGGTCCTCGCCAAGGTCGTAGTCGCCGAGGCGGGTCTTAACACCGAGCGATTCAAAGAACGCCTGAGTCTTGGCAATGGCGGCTTCGGCTCTTTCCTCAGCACTGCCTTCACGGATATTCCAGACGCGTTCGCCGTACTGGACCAGTTTGTCGAGTTTGGCGGACTTACGTTCACGCAGCATCGACGGCAACACAATCGCCAGGGTCTGAGCGTGATCAAGGTTGTGCTGGGCGGTCAGCTCGTGGCCCAGCATATGGGTGGCCCAATCCTGGGGTACACCACTACCGATAAGGCCATTGAGGGCCAGCGTTGCTGTCCACATCAGGCTGGCTCGTACCTGGTAGTTCTCGGGCTCAGCCAGGGCTTGTTCTCCAATCTCGGTCAGTGTCAGCAGCAGGCCTTCGGCAAAGCGATCCTGAACCGGCGATTGGGCCGGGTAGGTCAGGTATTGCTCAATCACGTGGACGAAGGCATCAACGACACCATTGCCTACCTGGCGCAGCGGCAAGGTGAAGGTTTTCGTGGGATCGAGCACTGAGAACTGCGGGAACACGAAATCACTGTGGAACGGCAACTTTGCCTTCAGCGACCTGCGAGTGACCACCGCGCCTTTGTTCATCTCGGACCCGGTGGCCGGAAGGGTGAGTACCGAGCCAAAGGGCAGGGCGCGCTCAATGTTGCTGCCGCCCTGGAGCAGAATGTCCCACTCGTCGCCCTCGAAGACGGCCGCCGCGGCCACAAACTTGGTGCCATCGATGACGGAGCCGCCACCGACGGCGAGCAGAAAGTCGATGCCCTGCTCACGCACTTGGGCAACCGCTTTCATCAGGGTCTCGAAGCTTGGGTTCGGCTCAATGCCTCCAAACTCTGTAACCTGACGGCCCCCAAGGGCCGATGTAACCTCATTCAAAGTGCCAGTACGGCGTGCGCTCTCGCCACCGAACAACACGAGTACTTTGGCGTCGTGGGGTACCAGCTGGTCAAGCTCGGCAATTTTTCCTTCGCCAAAGGCGATGTGTGTCGGGTTGTAAAAGTTAAAGTTGTTCACGTGTGATCCTTAATGTTGGGTCAGTAAGTTCAGAATAGACCGGTCGTCTAGTATTGGAGCAAAAAAATAGGGCCTGATGGCCCGTTGCTTTTAACGGTTTGCCTAGCCCGTGATCAGCCCCTGTGTAAAGGCCATGGCGTACGCCATGTGCTGATCGTCCCGGTGAAGTTTGGTCAGCAGGCTTGCGCCTAACCAAAGTTGGTACAGGCTGATGGCCAGCTGCCGGGCGTTCTGGTCAGGTAATGAACCTTCGGCAATCGCGGCTTCGACGCACTGGGTGATGCCGCCAATAATCCGGTCAGTACCATTCCTGAGAGTCAGGCGCATAGCCTCTGACAAATCGGCTACTTCAGCGCTGAGCTTGACCACCAGGCAGTCCTTCAGGCCCGCAGGGCCGCAGTACTGTTGCTGCCAGTTGTGCCAGTAGCTCATCAGCCGATCCAGCGCCGGCTGACTGCTATCATTGAAGCGTGCTTCCAGATTTTCCATGTAACCAACAAAGTAATCCTCCAGCACCGCCTGGCCAAAACTCTCCTTCGACTTGAAGTAGTGATAGAAGGAGCCTTTCGGCACGCCCGCCTGCTGGAGAATGGTGCTCAGCCCAACCGAGCTGAAACCCCGCACCGCGAGAATCTCGCGGCCAGTGTTTAGCAGGTGTTGGCAGGTGTCTTGGTGTCGATTCATAGTTCTATCATAAAGATGATTAGACCGGTCGTCTAGTAGTCGTTATCCCTTACTCCTTATTTTTTACCTTCGAAGCTAACTTTCGAAGCCCTGCATCACATTCACGGAATTGACGCCAATGGCGTCGACGTCGTAACCGCCCTCCATGGTGAACACTGTGGGCAGTCCGAGCTGTTCAATACGTTTACCCAGGGACAGGTAATCCGCCGATTTCAGTTTAAAGAATGAAATCGGGTCTTCCTCAAACGTATCCACGCCCAAGGCTATGACCAGCGCGTCCGGCTGAAATGCGGCAATGCGCTCGCACGCAGTTTCCAGGCCCTGGCTCCATACGCCATAGGATGTTCCGGGAGGATAGACGATGTTGAGGTTGTAGCCCTCACCTTCGCCTTCCCCGGTTTCATCTTCAAAGCCCAGAAAGTGGGGGAACACCAGGTCGGGATCTCCATGCAGGCTGATGGTCAGCACATCGTTACGACCATAGAAGATGGCCTGAGTACCGTTGCCGTGGTGGAAATCCACATCAAGAACCGCCACCCGCTGGTATCCCTGATCACGAAACGCCTGTGCGGTAATGGCGGCGTTGTTGAAAAAGCAGTAACCACCAAAAAGGTCGGCGTGGGCGTGGTGGCCGGGCGGGCGGCACAGCGCAAAGGCGGCGCGTTCGCCACTGGCGACCAGTTTCTGAGCGGTCAGTGCCACGTTGGCAGAGGCGCAGGCAGCTTCCCATGTTCCATCAGAGATAGACGTCTCGGCAGCAAAGCTGTAATAACCAAGCCGACCGTCGATGTCTTTGGGCACTCGGGCCCGCATGCCACGGCCACACCAGACTGCGGGAATGGCCTCTCCCGGCTTGCCTTCAGCCACCCAGTCCGCCCAGCAGTGTTCGAGAAACTCCACATAGTCTGGTTTGTGCACCCGCTTTACTGGTTCCAGCCCAAACTCTTCTGGTTCAAGCACGTCACCCAGGGCTTGTGCTTTCACTCGCGCCAGAATGGTCTCTGCACGGGACGGTTTTTCATGGGGTTCAATCAGAACGCCGCCATCCAGTTCGGTTTTGACGGAGCGACGGTGGTGCAGTGGTGAGAACACGGTTTTCATGGAGCGGATATCCGAGTCGGCTTGGCATACGACTTTGCCACACCCTGTGCATTGGCTCAAACGAAACCAAGGTGTTTAAGCCACGGATTTTCGGCTATTGTCAGAGAGTACTGTCGTATTAAAAATATCTTATTTACCTATCCTGAAGGGACATGATTATGGCAAGCGACAATTACCATGAGCCGGTAGGCGAGCTGACGGATGAAACCCGCGAAATGCACCGTGCCGTCGTTTCACTGATGGAAGAGTTTGAAGCGGTAGACTGGTACAACCAGCGAGCGGATGCCTGTAAGGATCCGGAGCTGAAAGCGATTCTTGAGCACAATCGCGATGAGGAAAAGGAACACGCCGCCATGGTGCTTGAGTGGATTCGTCGCAAGGATCCGGTTATGGACAAGCACCTGCGGGAATTCCTGTTTACGGAAGGCCCCATCGGCCACCACGACTGACCCAAACAACATCGTCCTGAGACCGTGCAGGCCAATCTCCCATGATACCCGGCTGCGCTATCTTGATTTCCAACGCGTTGCGAGAATAACGACTGGGAAATTGAGAGGCCGGTTATGAGTGAACAGCATTTTGATGTATTGATCATTGGGGCCGGGGTGTCCGGCATTGGTATGGCCTGCCATCTGAAGCGGGAGTGCCCGGGCAAATCTTTTGCCATTCTGGAACGGCGTCAGTCGCTAGGCGGCACCTGGGACTTGTTCCGCTACCCGGGTATCCGTTCGGATTCCGACATGTTTACCTTCGGCTACAACTTCCGCCCGTGGACCGGTGGTAAGGTGCTGGCAGATGGTGCTTCCATTAAAAACTATGTGAGTGAGACAGCGAAGGAACACGATGTTGAACGGCATATTCGTTATGGGCTTGCGGTAAAAACGGCAGACTGGTCCAGTGTGGATAAATGCTGGAAGCTGACTGCCGTGAATGAGGCGACCGGCGAGTCGGAAACCTATACCGCCAGCTTCCTGATGGGTTGTACTGGCTACTATAACTATGATCAGGGCTACAAGCCGGACTTCCCCGGCGAGGAAGATTTCAAAGGCCAGATCATTCACCCGCAGCACTGGCCGGAAGATCTGGATTACACCGGCAAAAAAGTTGTGGTGATTGGCAGTGGAGCAACGGCGATTACGCTGGTGCCTACCCTGGCTGAGAAAGCCGGTCACGTGACCATGCTGCAGCGCTCACCGTCCTATTTGATGCCCCTGCCGTCAACCGACAAGGTAACTCTCGCTTTGCAGAAGGTGCTGTCCCCCAAGGTCGCTTATCGGCTGACGAGGGCCCGCAATATCTCGATCTCCCGGTTTTTGTACCAGTTTTCCCGCAAGAGGCCGAAAATCATGCGCCGGCTGTTCCTGAGTATTATCAGGCGCCAAGTGGGGGATCAAACCGATATGCGCCATTTCACTCCGGATTATAATCCCTGGGATCAGCGCCTGTGCGTGGTGAAAGACGGGGACCTTTTTAAGGCATTGAAAGCGGGCAGGGCGTCTATAGCAACCGATCACATTGAAAGCTTCACTGAAACCGGCGTCCGCCTGAAATCCGGCGAGCACCTGGAGGCCGATATCATTATTCCGGCCACCGGCTTGGATATTCAGATGCTTGGAGGTATCAAACCGAGGGTGGACGGCCAGGACGTGGTTCTGAAAGACAAAGTTGTCTACAAGAATGTGATGGTGGAAGGCGTACCCAACGCGGGTATGATTTTCGGATACACCAATATTTCCTGGACCCTGAAAGCGGATATTGCGAGTGAATACATGTGCCGTCTGATCAACCACATGGACCGGCGCGGGACGCGCGTGGCCGTTGCCAGGGATGCCGGGAACAGTTTGGGCGAGGGCACAGTACTGGGCTCTCTGGATGCCGGCTACATAAAGCGTGCCGAGGATCGTCTTCCACGCCAAGGCACTCACGGCCCGTGGAAATCCTCCCAGAACTACCTGGAGGATGTAAAAATTCTGCGGTTTGATCCGATTGAAGACGGCTACATCGAGTTCGATGGCAAAAAGACCGCAGCCCAGTAACGTTTATTCCTTGCCCAGGTAGGCCGCCCGGATACCCGCCCAGCTATCGCCTTCCGTCACCCGAAGAACCTGTTGAGAGATTGGTCCCCGAAGCGGGCTGCCATCTGGCAGAGCCAGTGCGTAAAGCTGTTCTGCAAACACACCCGGAAGAACCGTCAGTTTTTGCTGTCCCAGCTGCAGGTTTCGATACTGCATCAGGGCACGGTCATACACGATGGCATCGGTTTCGCCTTTGGCTACCGACACCATGGCTGATGTGAGATCCGGGTAGGTCTGGTAACGAACCCGCTGCTCTTCCAGATAGCGTTGGCTTGCGGTGTTGCCAATGGTGGCTACCACCTTACCGGGCAGATCATCAGCGCCCTGGATGCCGGAGCGCAGGTTGCTCACGGTCAATGAGGATGTAATTGCCGCCGTAAAACTGGCCACCATGATCAAGCCGGCAAACATCCAGACCAAGCCGATTAACCGGCCGGCAAGCGAGACGGGGGCCTTGTCACCGTAACCGACCGTGGTCATGGTGACGGCTGCCCACCAGAAGCTGGAGCCAATGCCCTCTGCTGCGGACCCCCCGAACTGCTCCGGGTTACGGCGCCGCTCAACCAGCCACAGCAGGAAACCAACGACCAGCAACAGAGCACCCAGTGCCAGAACAGCGCTGAGGAACTGCCAGCTGATGAAGGCTTTCAGACTGCTGAGCAGGCTCTGCTCCGGCACCGGCGGTACAGCAATCGACAGGCCTGTCTGATAGAAGGGGTGGCTAAAATCGAAACGCGCTTCCCGGTCGGCCGTCATGGTCAGGGCGCCGACCGCAATATCGATATCGCCGTTTTCCACAGCTTCGAGCAGTTCATTGAAGCTCAGTGGAACCCATTCAAACTTCCGCTCCATTCCCTTAGCAATTTCCTCCCAAAGGTCGATGCTGATGCCTTCCCAGCGACCATCGTCTGTTTGAATGACAAAAGGAGGCACATTGGTAATGCCAACTTTCAGAGGCGTTTGCGCTTCCTGGGCGTGAACCTGACTGGAGATACTCAGGGCGAGTAAAAAAATGCAGAACAGAATTCTTGTAAACATAGCTGTGTGCGGCCCATGGCAGGGCTGCGCTCCTTGTTGTCTGTTGGCGGTCTTTGTTAACGGCGAAACATACGATACCTACGTATTAACACGTAGTTAAATGAAAACACACTCCCCGATCAATTATCCGGATCCCTTCATATGGCCTGAGTGGTCTAGTATGAAGTTTGTCTGTCACAAAAAGGGAACGTCCAATGAACGCCTTCAGAATTATCGCTTTGCCCCTTATTTTCTTGCTGTGTTCGAGCGTGGCTCAGGCTGCAGATGGTTTGATCGTTGTTAAAAGTAGCCATAACGTAGCGGCTACTGCCGACAAACTTGAAGCTGTTTTGAGTGAAAATGGCATGAAAATCATGAATCGGATCAACCATGCCGCTGGAGCCGAATCGGCGGGTATGGAGCTGCGACCGACCGAACTGGTGATTTTTGGCAACCCGAAAGTGGGCACGCCACTGATGCAGTGCGCGCAGAGTGTGGCAGTGGACCTGCCCCAGAAAGCACTGATCTGGGAAGACGAAAATGGCCAGGTCTGGCTCGGCTATAACGATCCGGAGTACCTGAAAGCCAGGCATTCCATAGAAGGCTGTGATGCTGTCCTGAAAAAAGTGAGTGGAGCTCTGGCGAATTTTGCCAAGAGTGCAACCCACTGACAGGTAAATCCATAAGGAAGCTACGGGGATCGCCAGCTACCCGCAACGCAACCCGTGCGGTGTTAAGAGGGTTTGGTGTATCGCCGACGTTTTCCGCCGCGATCGTGCTGTGCGGGCTGATCTGGCGTGAGCCGGAAACCGCTTAGAAAACGGGTACACTTGAGAGCAAGGTCGGCCTGGCAACTGCAAGCCTTCTGGCTGCCGGTATGACGGTTGTGTTGGTGTAAGGCACTGACTGGCGGCGAATTGTCTCTAATCGCCATTATAATCACTTATAGCTAATTTTACGGGCCTCTGTTAAGGTTCGCGGCATCCTGCCTCTAGGGATCCCGCAGTTTCAGGCTTTCAGCCTTCTTGCGAACCATCCAAACGACCTGTCAGAGGACGTCACCCCGATAACGGCGCGTGACTGTAGTCGTCTTTTATTCCATGAATCCTCATGGCATCTGCCCGCATTCGCCGAGAACGGTGTTCGTGGAGGCAGAACAATCAAGAGTTGATCATATATGAGTTTTTCTTCACTCGGTTTGTCCGAGCAGCTGGTCCGTGCAACTACCGACCAGGGTTATGAAACCCCGTCTCCCATTCAGCTTCAGGCCATTCCTGCCGTACTTTCAGGCAGAGATGTTATGGCTGCAGCCCAGACGGGTACAGGCAAAACTGCTGGCTTTACACTGCCAATATTGCAGCGCCTGGCTGAGAATCCCCGCCCTGGCAAAGGCCCGCGTGCCTTGATTCTGACCCCTACCCGGGAGCTGGCGGCACAGGTTCACGACAGCGTGAATCTTTACAGTAAATACGTTCCTACCAAGGCCGCTGTGGTTTTTGGTGGTGTGAAAATCAATCCGCAGATGATGAAGCTGCGCAAGGGTGTGGATGTGCTGGTCGCCACGCCGGGCCGCCTGATGGATCTCTATCAGCAGAATGCTGTGCGCTTCAACGAAGTGGAATTCCTGGTACTTGACGAAGCCGACCGCATGCTGGACATGGGCTTTATCCGCGATATCAAAAAAATTCTCGCATTGCTGCCCGCCAAGCGCCAGAACCTGCTGTTCTCAGCCACTTTCTCCGGTGAAATTCGCGCTCTGGCTAAAGGCCTTCTGAATAACCCCGTGCAGGTTGATGTGGCGGTCAGGAATACCACGGCTGAGAACGTAATGCAGTCGGTGTATGCGGTTGATCAGAGTGAGAAAACAGCGCTGCTGAGCAAGCTGGTGCGTGATAACAGTTGGGAACAGGTGCTGGTATTTACCCGCACCAAACACGGTGCCAACCGTTTGACCCAGAAGCTGGAAAAAGACGGCATTACCGCAGCAGCTATACACGGCAATAAATCTCAAGGGGCTCGCACCCGGGCTCTGGCAGAGTTCAAGCAGGGTCAGGTACGAGTACTGGTTGCCACCGACATCGCGGCCCGTGGTCTGGATATCAAACAGTTGCCGCAAGTGGTGAACTTTGATCTGCCCAACGTGCCGGAAGACTATGTACACCGCATTGGCCGAACCGGTCGAGCAGGTGAGAGCGGCAATGCCCTGTCACTGGTGAGCGCCGATGAAGGCAAGATGCTGGCGGATATCGAGAGGGTGATCAAGAAAAAGCTGCCGCGCAAGGAAGTGGAAGGCTTCGAGCCAAAAAACAACCTGCCCCTCAAACCTAAAGCCAAGGCGGATCCCAGTAGGGCTCGCAGTCGCAATGGTGGCGGAAACGGCCGGCCTGATGGTAAGCCCCGCAGCTTTGGCGATAAGCCCGGCGGACGCAGTGGTCGCAGCCAGAACGGCAATGGCCAGGGCGGGCGTTCTGGTCAGCGTCAGAGTGCTTGAAGAGTGCCTGAAGCCTTATAGGCGCCAGGTAACTGATTAAACAATGCGGAGCTTCGGCTCCGCATTGTTGTTTTCGGGATTTGAAAACGAAAATACAGGGCCACATAGGCCCCGTATAAAGAGTGTACCGCGTCCGGCAGGCAACAGAATTCAGCGGCAGCCGGTGCATGGTTATCAGAACTTGTAGGAAACACCTACCATGTAGACCAAGGGATCGATTGAAACATCGATCGTCTGGTTTGCAGCTGCAATTTTTGCCTCGGTATCGATATCTATGTACCAGAGCGCAGCATTGACACCGATGTTTTCGGTGAGCATGTAGTCCATGCCTACCTCAGCAGCCAGGCCAAAGCTGTCGTCCAGCTTGATATCGGTGCCGGCCAAAGCGCCGGAGGTTTTTTCATCAAAGAAAACCGTATAGTTCACACCGGCGCCAACGTAGGGTTGGAACTTGCTGCCACTCGGCATTGGGAAGTATTGCAACGTGACAGTTGGTGGAAGGTGTTTGGTTTCCGCCAGCTTGCCCAAGCTGGCCAAGTCACCCGCGCCTTTAATATCATGGCTGAAAGGGGTTGCTGCCAGCACGCCAAGACCCAGCTGATCAGTGAGCATATAGGTCATTGTCAGGCCCAGCTGAGTGTTGTTATCAACATCGACCCTCGCGTTGGCGGACAAGTTGGTAATAGGATCACTGGAGGCGTCCGGGACAACAGTGGCGGCGCCAACACGACCAATGAAATCACCGGCTTCGTACGCCTGAACTGCGGGAGCTGCAACCATGACTGCTGCAGCCAGAACACCAAGTTTAAATGTGCGGGACATATCAATCTCCTTAACCTGAATCATTGTTGCGTTCAGATTAACGGTCAAACAGATTGGAAACTTGATATAGCGCAATAATCGCGGATGGGTGATTCAGGTTAGGCCGTCAGATTGACGCAACTCAAGAAATCGGTGTACAGCGCATATTCACGGATTGTCAGGCGGAGTCTTTTTTGTTGCCGGAGGCCGATGCGGCAGGCACAAAAATGTCCCGTATGGTGATGGGCTCGCCTTTAGCGTTCTGTACCTGAACCGCCGGGATAGGTAGCCCGGTAGCCCGGTCACGGAGATCGAGCGGGGCTTCGTCTGGCGCGGGGTTCCACTTGTCGCCCCACTGACGCAGGGCAACAACTACCGGAAACAGATCGCGGCCTTTCTCGGTAAGCCGGTATTCGAAGCGGGAGCCATGTTCGCCTACCTCCACTTTTTTTAGCACGCTGTTGTCTACCAATCGGGCCAAGCGGTCACACAGTATGTTTTTGGCGATACCCAGTTCTTGCTGAAAATCCACGAAACGCCGGGTGCCATACATGGCGTGCAGCACAATCAGCAGGGACCACCAATCGCCGACCTGGTTCAGGGCGCGAGCGACGGAGCAGCTGGAATCATCAAAACGTTTTCTTGCCATAAATTCGAGTGTACAGAATTGGGTTGCATTTTAAAACCAGATTAAATAGAGTTGCGTTAAGAAACCAAATTGATGAGGTAGCTACAGGCTGCTTTACTATATTATTCAACACCGTTTTTCAGGGAGTAGTGAGTGATGACCATGAATCTGGGCCCCATGTTTGAACCCTTCGATATTCATAACCTTACGCTGCGCAACCGGGTTGCCATGGCGCCCATGACCCGGAATTTTTCGCCCAAAGGCATTCCCGGCGAGAACGTGGTTGCCTACTACCGACGCCGTGCCGAAGCCGGTGTGGGTCTTATCATTACTGAAGGCACCACGGTGAATCACCCTGCGGCCAGCGGTTATCCTGATGTGCCCGCGTTTCACGGTGTTGATGCGCTGGCGGGCTGGAAGCAGGTAGTGGATGCCGTGCACGAAGCCGGTGGCGCTATCTTTCCGCAGCTCTGGCACGTGGGTGCGGTACGCAAGGAAGGCACAGAGCCAAATCCGTCGGTTCCCGGTTACAGCCCTTCAGGCCTTTTTGCACCCGGCAAGCCCACGGGCAAGGCCATGAGCAAAGAAGACATAGATGATGTTGTGACCGCATTTGCCGACGCCGCACAGGACGCCAAAGCCCTGGGATTTGATGGTGTTGAGATTCACGGTGCGCACGGCTATCTGCTCGACCAGTTTCTATGGGAAGGCACCAACCAGCGCGATGACGAGTACGGCGGCAGCATGGAAAACCGCCTGCGTTTCGTTGTTGAGATCGTGGACGCGGTTCGCCATCGTGTGGGCCCGGAGTTCCCCATTATGCTGCGTTTCTCCCAGTGGAAGCAGCAGGATTATGACGCGAAACTGGTAAACAGCCCGGAAGAGCTCGAACAGTTCCTTAAGCCGTTGGTTGAAGCCGGCGTGGATATTTTTCACGCCTCAACTCGTCGTTTCTGGGAGCCGGAGTTCGAAGGCTCCAGCCTCAATCTGGCAGGCTGGACTCAGAAGCTGTCCGGCAAGCCCACTATGTCTGTTGGCAGTGTTGGCCTGACGGAAGATTTCATCAGCGGCACTATGGCCAGTAAACAAGAGTCGGTTGAGCAGTCTGGCATCGACGAACTGGTAGAGCGCATGAACAACCATGAGTTCGAGCTGATTGCTGTGGGCCGGGCGCTTCTGCAGGATCCCGAATGGCTCACCAAAGTGAAGGAAGGGCGAATTGGTGATGTGGATGATTTCGCCCGCAAATCCCTCACCAAACTGTACTGAGCCCGGACAGAATATTTCCTCTGTGTAACAGCACACCCCCACTGCCGAAGCGTATGATGGGGGTGTTTTTTTATGACAAGAATTTTACAGGAGGGACGGCAATGTCTTTGAAAAACAGTCTTTCAGTATTGATGCTTGCAAGCCTGCTGGCGTTTGCCGGTTGCGCAACCGTAGGCAAGGATTTTTCCACTCACAATGTCGACCAGATTAAAGTGGATGAAACTACTCGAGCCGACATTCAGGAAATGTTTGGCGAGCCCTGGCGCACGGGTGTTGAAGACGGAAAGCGCACCTGGACCTTTGGCAAATACCGTTGGTCAGCCTTCGGCGATGCGGAAACCACCGATCTGGTTGTACGTTTTAATTCAGACGGCACAGTCTCTTCCTACGTTTATAACACCACCGAGTAAATGTTCGAAAGATTCGATGGGTGCGGTATCCGGAAGATCCGGGAACCCCACCCATCGTTTCGTGCATCGATCAGCCTCGTAATCCGCTCACCAGTTTATCGATACTGTCTTTGGCATCTCCGAACAGCATGCGTGAGTTGTCCTTGAAGAACAGCGGATTTTCCACTCCGGAATAGCCTGTTGCCATACCCCGTTTAAGAATTACCACATGCCGCGCCTTCCAGACCTCAAGCACCGGCATGCCGGCAATCGGGCTGCCTGGGTCTTCCGCCGCTGCGGGGTTCACCGTATCGTTGGCGCCTATAACCAGCACCACATCGGTATCCGGAAAGTCAGCGTTAATCTCGTCCATCTCTAGCACAATGTCGTAGGGCACATGGGCTTCTGCCAGTAGCACGTTCATGTGCCCGGGCAATCGGCCAGCGACCGGGTGAATGCCAAACCGCACATCGACGCCACGCTCCCGCAGCAGTTTGGTCATGTCGCTGACCCCGCTCTGGGCCTGGGCCACGGCCATGCCGTAACCCGGCACGATAATCACTGAATCGGCGTTGCGCAGTTCCTCGCACACTTCGTCAGCACTGGTCTCCAGAGCCGTCCGGTCGTCCGGGCCAGCTGCTGCAGAACTGCTACTGGTCTGGCCGAAGCCGCCGAGGATAACGCTGATAAACGACCGGTTCATGGCCTTGCACATAATGTAACTGAGGATGGCACCGCTGCTGCCTACCAGCGCGCCGGTAACGATCAGCAGGTCATTGCCCAACATGAAGCCGATAGAAGCTGCTGCCCAGCCGGAGTAACTGTTGAGCATGGAGACCACCACCGGCATGTCGGCGCCGCCGATGGCCATGATCAGATGAACGCCGAGGATGGCGGCAATCACGGTCATCAGCACCAAGGCAAGTATGCCCAGGGCCATGCTGTTGGTGTTCAGGAACCAGGCGCCCAGCAACACTGATACCAATATCGCGGCCAAATTCATCAGGTGCCGACCGGGTAGGGTGAGGGCTTTGCTGTCGATGCGACCATCGAGCTTGCCGCAGGCTACCAGTGATCCGGTAAAGGTGATGGAGCCGATAAAGATACCCACAAACACTTCCACCAGTTTAATGGTGTGCTCCGCCCCCGTGGTGTTAGTCAGCGGCTCAATGAAGCCAGCAAAACCGACCAGCACAGCTGCCATACCTACAAAGCTGTGCAGCAGCGCCACCAGTTGCGGCATCTGGGTCATTTCCACTTTGTTGGCGATGGTAATACCAACACTGGCGCCTAGCAGCACCGCAATCACAATGGCGACGAGCCCGCTGTCACTGACACTGGCCATAGTGGCCACCAGAGCAATGAGAATGCCGGCTACCCCGTAAAGGTTACCCCGGCGCGCAGATTCCTGATGGCTCAGTCCTCCGAGGCTGAGAATAAACAATACGCTGGCGACCACATAGGCCACACTAACGAGTCCTGTACTCATGGCGGTCACCCCTTATCTGCGGAACATTTTGAGCATGCGATGGGTAACCCGAAAGCCGCCCCCTACGTTGATGCTGGCAATCAGCACCGCCAAAAACGCCATGATCCCGACCGCGACGTTTTCTGCCTGGGCCAGGTGCAGCATGGCACCAATCACGATAATGCCGCTGATGGCGTTGGTTACACTCATCAGGGGCGTGTGCAGAGAGGCTGTCACATTCCAGACAACCTGCCAGCCAATAAAACAGGCCAGCACAAACACCGTGAAGTGGCGCAGGAAGCTCTCAGGTGCGTGAGCGCCAACGCCGTATAGTGCAGCAATGGTCACAATCAGCACGGCGCCCTTGCCAATCAAGCTGCGGCGTTGAGATTCCTTGTGCGCTGCCGCTTTCTGTTCAGCTGAGGGCTCTTCTGTGCCGGGCGCAGGTTTGGGACTGATGGGTGTCTGCGGCTGAGGTGGAGGCCAGGTCACATCCTGGCCCAGCACAACCGTGAGGCCACGGATAACGTCGTCTTCCATGTTCACCTGCGGCTGGCCGTCTTTCTCCGGCGTCAGTTCGGTCACTAGGTGGAACAGGTTGGTGGCGTACAGGTCACTGGCGACCTTGGCCATGCGGCTGGGCAGATCCGTGTAGCCGATCAGAGTGACGTCGTGTTGCACGACAATCTTGCCAGGCTCGGTGAGCTCGCAATTGCCGCCACGTTCCGACGCCAGATCGACAATCACACTGCCGGGTTTCATGGATTTCACCATATCTGCCGTGATCAGTTTGGGCGCCGGTTTGCCGGGTATCAGGGCGGTGGTGATGATAATGTCTACTTCTCTGGCCTGCTCTGCAAACAGCGCCATCTCTACCTTGATGAACTCGTCACTCATCTGTTTTGCGTAACCGCCTGTACCGCTGCCTTCTTCCTCACCAAAATCAAGCTGCAGAAATTCAGCGCCCATGCTCTCAACCTGTTCCTTCACTTCCAGCCGGGTATCAAACGCCCGGACAATCGCCCCCAGGCTGTTGGCAGCACCCACAGCCGCGAGGCCGGCCACACCGGCCCCGATCACCATTACCTTTGCCGGCGGCACCTTGCCTGCTGCCGTAATCTGGCCTGTAAAGAAGCGCCCGAAGTGATTGGCGGCTTCCACCACTGCGCGATATCCGGCGATATTGGCCATGGCGCTTAGCGCATCCATTTTCTGGGCGCGGCTGATACGTGGCAGGCTGTCGATGGCGAAGGTGGTGATTTTGCGCCCGGCAAGCTTATTCAGAAGTTCAGAGTTCTGCGCTGGCCAGATATAACTGATGAGAAAGCCACCTTCCTTCATCAGATCGGCTTCATGCTTACCCAGCGCTGCATTCTGCATGGGCGCACGAACCTTCAGAATGAAATCTGCGGTGCTCCATAACGAGCGGGCATCCGCTGCAATGGACGCACCAACGGCCTCATAGGCTTCGTCGCGATAGTGCGCAGCCTCGCCTGCGCCGGATTCAATAGTGACCTCGTAGCCCAAGGCAATCAGCTTGTGCACCGATGGTGGTGTTGCTGCAACCCGTCGCTCGTCTGTATATATCTCTTTCGGAATACCAATCCTCATGATGCAAACGCCCTCTGTTTGGACCCATGAAACAAATGTGAGCTACCTACATCCTAGTGCAACTTTAAGACTTTGCTCGTCATACGTTCTGTTGCGTACGGCAGAAACTCGGATTAGGAGCTATGCTTCGCGTTTTTGGACCGGCCAGGATTTTTCGATGTTAGAGATGTTTTTCAGTACGTATATCAGCAGCACGATCCGCTTTCTGTTTCTGCTGGCTCCTTTCTTTGTGGTGTCCATGTTTATAGCCCTGACCCGGGGCCTGCCGGGTGCCGAAAAGGCCTCCATTATCCGCCGGGCCTGTGTCGCGGCGTTTACCATGGGTGTGATTCTGTTTTTTGCCGGCCCGCTGCTGTTCAGCGCTATTGGCATTACCCTGAATTCCTTCCGTATTGGTGCGGGTACGCTGCTGTTCCTGACCGCCATCAGCTTGGTCACCAACGGCACCCGCAATCACGCCACTGGCTTGCCGGATGAAGATCGTGACGACATCGCCGTTGTGCCGTTGGCCGTTCCGGTGATGATCGGCCCCGCCACCATCGGTGCCATTCTGGTATACGGTGCCGAGCTCAAGAAGGCATCGGAAGTTGCCGGTGGTTTGCTGGGCCTGATTTCCAGCCTGCTGATCCTGGCAGTACTGCTGCATCTGTCCGGCTATCTGGAAAAAGTGCTGGGTAAAACCGGCCTCAACATCCTCTCCAAAATCAGCGGCCTTATTCTCTCGGCTATGGCCGCCGAAATTGTGCTGACGGGTATCACGGGCTTTATTGCCAGTACAGGAATTTAAGGAGCCGCAATGACCACTAATACCATCGAGCGTAATCGCCGCCGCCAGGATTTCTCGGGCATCGAATCGATCTGGCTGTTTGGTTATGGCTCGCTGATTTACAAAGTGGACTTCCCATTCCTGGAGCAGCATCCGGCTTCTATCCAGGGTTGGGCGCGCCGGTTCTGGCAGGGATCTCACGACCATCGTGGCACCCCGGAAGCGCCGGGCCGCGTGGTGACCCTTATTGAGCAGCCGGGAGCTGTCTGCAAAGGCATGGCATTCCGAGTATCGCCTAATGTGTTTGAACACTTGGACGTGCGGGAAAAGAACGGCTATCTGCGGTTTTCCACAACCCTGACGTTTGAGAGCGGGGACCATGCCGAAGGGTTGGTTTATATCGCTACTGAGGACAACGAGGCGTTTCTTGGCGATGCTCCGGACGCGGATATCGCCCGTCAGATCGCTGCAGCGGTTGGCCCTAGCGGTCCCAACTCCGAATACCTCTTCAGACTCGCAGAATCACTAAGAACACTCGGCGATGAGTGTACCCATACGTTTGCAATAGAGAAGTTTTTGAAGAAAAACTCCTGAGCAAAACTGCAGCTCCGGTTGCGTCAGGCCTCCGCAATAGCCGATTCGTGTTTCTCACGACTAGCAGGATTAAATCCACGGGCAGGTGATTTGCGTCGCTGGTTCAGACCAATCAGCACAAGCGGTATAACAACCATCATGCTGCCCACCAGGAACCACCAATCTGGTACTTCGTTAAACCAGATCCACCCAATACCCACAGCCCAGATCAGGCCCGTGTATTCTGCACTGGTTACTTGGTTCGCGTCGACCTGGCGATAGGCCAGCAGAACGGTGATGTTGTAGCCCAGAATAAACACGGCCGAACCGGCAGCGGTTAGCAGAATCTCCGGGTGCCAGGATGCGCCCTGTTGCCACTCCCACAGAGCGAGCAGCCCGGATGCGGGAATGATCAGCAGATAGTTGAGAAACAGCTTGTGCACCGTGGTCTGGGTCTTCGGTAGCTTGCGCACCATGACGGCGTTGATCGCCAGTGCAAACGCTGATCCCAGCGCGGCGACGGCAGCCCAGTTGAACTCTACGGGGCGCAGGATAACGATGATGCCGGTAAAACCACTGAATACTGCAAACACGCTCAGGGGCGTCAGAGATTCCCGGAAGATGAAGACCGAAAACACCATCACCAGAATCGGAGCCGCATAAAACACCGCGTTGGCTGTCGCCAGCGGCAGGTTACCCAGGGCCACGATCATGCACAGGATACCCACCAGATGAATGTGCGCCCGCATCGCGTGTACTTTGAGCCCGGCAAAAAGATTGTTCCGATCAATCTTGCGCGCCAGCGGCAGCAGGAGCACAAGAGTGAACATGCAGCGTAGAAACGCAAACTGAAAAATCGGAGCGCCCGGTTCCATAAGCTTGATAAATACGTCAGATATCAACGCCATGGCGTTTCCTAGCACAAGCAGAAGAATCGCGCTGTTTACGGTTTTGCCTGACATGTTCGCTTTCCTGATAGACGGGTATGAATAAAACGCCCACGTAAAAAGTGGCAGTCGTAGTCTATTTGCGATTTAATATCCGATAAAGTGATGTTTATTGATCAGGTATTAGAAAAACAGATAATGAAGCTGCCTCCTCTTAAAGCCTTGCCCGTATTTGAAGCGGTAGCCCGCCTCAACAGCTTTTCTATGGCTGCCCAGGAGTTGGCGGTCAGCCAGAGTGCGGTGAGCCACCAGATCAAACAGCTGGAAACCTACCTGGGTGAAAAACTGTTCTGGCGCAGTGGGCGAAAGCTTGCGATGACGGATGAAGGCCGCCAGTACCTGGACGCTATCAGTACTGCCTTGCTTCAGATCGAGCGGGCCAGTGAGCAGCTGCTGGGTCACGAGGAATCCCGCCTTCGGTTGTCGGTGTTCAGTTCCTTCGCCGTGCGCTGGCTGGTGCCCCGGCTGCCAGACTTGCAACGGTTGCATCCGCAGGTGGAGCTGGCGCTGGAAATGAGCAGCGAAAACCCGGTGCTGTCAGATCGGGTAGCGGACTGTTTTATCACCATCCACAGGAACTCATCGGCGTACAGCTATGAGCTTTTGTATGTGGAACGGCTTTTTCCCGTGTGCAGTCAGGATTACTGGCAACGCATCTGCAGGGAACTGGGGCGGGAGACAATTGTAACGGAGCGCGACGAGGCCGCCATGACGACGGCCGAGATAGCCCGCTTCCCCCTGCTATCTACCCACAGTATTTACGACAAAGCCGCCGGCGACTGGGAGGCCTGGTATCGCGCTGTGGACGAGACCATCCCCGTCGGCGGCAGGGTTCAGCATTTCAGCCATATGCTGCTTGCTCTCGAAGCAGCGCGCTTTCACCAGGGCATAGCGCTGACCAACGATTACATGCTGAGTACCCGCAAGGACTCTGAGGAGTTTGTGCGCTTGCCTTGCCATTCGCTGATGACCGGGGACAAGTTCTATTTTGCCTGGAAAACCAGCCGCAGGCGCGAGCGCGGAATTCAGATACTGCGTCGCTGGCTGGTCAGTGAGGCGATTGAAGGAGGGCTACGGAGTGAGGCGGGCTGACTCTGCTAGTTATTTTCCAGGGTTTCCCATACCTCGATGGCGGCGGCAAGGTCTTCGAGCGAGGCGCCCACGGATTTGAACAGAGTTATGGCCTCGTCATTCGTGCGCCCGGGCTTGTCGCCCCTAAGCAGTTCCGCCAGTTCGGCGCGCAGGCTGGTTTCACTGAACGCACCCTCGTTGATGGCCTGCAGCAGGTCTCCGGCTTCGCCCATGGCACCGGCGTAGGTATCCACGAATACGTCGCTACGGACCAGGCACTGACTGTCGGTTTCCCGCATGGTTGGCCGGAACGCGCCCACCAGATCAAGATGGCTGCCGGGCTGCAGCCATTCGCCCAGGACCAGTGGTTCGGTCGACAGGGTTGCACAACTGATGATGTCTGCTTCGGGGACAGCGGTTTCCAGGTCATTCACCGCCTCACAGTCGAAGCGGTCGCTGAAACGTTCAGCCAGCGCTGCAGCCTTGTCCGGATTACGGCCCCAGATCCGCACTTTGCGGATGGGGCGTACCGTGGCGTGGGCTTCGATCAGCATGGGTGCCAGCTTGCCGGTGCCGACCACCAGCAGTGATGAGGCGTCTTGTCGCGACAGCTCACGGGCCGCCAGGGCAGAAGCTGCCGCAGTGCGCCGACTGGTCAGCGCGCTGCCATCGATGCAGGCCAGAGGAGTGCCGTGCTGGCCTTCGCACAGAATATAGAGACCGGAGATGGCCGGCAGGCCGGCGTTGGCATTTTGTGGGAACACGTTGACCATTTTCATACCGATATACCCCGCCTGTTCCCAAGCGGGCATCAGCAGCATGGTAGCCTCGCCATCCGGCCGATGCATGGCGTGATGGTGTCGAGGTGGTGCTTCCACGCCATGGCGGAACGTATTGGCGAGACGTTCGATCAGTGCCGGCCATGCCAGCGCGCCGGCCACCTCTTGTGCAGAAATAATACGCATAATGCTTAGCCCTTAATCCTTAACCCTGTTTACGGGTGGCCAGTCGCTGAATCTCACCGACGATGCCACGCCGGAACACCATCACACAAAGCACAAAGATAGTACCCAGAATCACCTGCACCCAAGAGCCGAAGGATGAGAGTTCGTGACTGAGGGCACCGACGGTGATGGCGCCAACGACCGGACCAAATACGGTGCCCAGCCCACCCACGAGGGTCATCAGAATAACCTCTCCGGAGGTTTGCCAATGAGCGTTGGTGAGTGCGGCAAACTGGAAAACGATCGCCTTGGTGGCTCCGGCCAGTCCGGCAATCGTAGCGGAGATAACGAAGGCCAGCAGCTTGAAGCGGTCTACATCATACCCCAGCGACAAGGCGCGGGATTCATTCTCCCGGATTGCCTCGAGTACGACACCAAACGGCGAATAAATCGTGCGGTAGATGATGCCGAATCCGATCAGGAAAATGGCGAAAACAAAATAATACATGGCGAGGGAGTTGTTCAGGTCAATGAATCCGAAGAGTTCGCCCCGGGGGATGCCCTGCAAACCGTTCTCTCCGCCAGTAAACGGCATCTGCAGCGCCAGAAAATAGATGATCTGTGCCAGCGCCAGGGTGACCATGGCGAAATAAATACCTTGCCGGCGAATGGCCAGGAAGCCAAAAATGCTGCCGAGAACCATGGTAAACCCGGTGCCCGCCAATATACCGAGTAGCGGCGAAAAGCCCCATTCCTTGGTGACATACCCCGTGATGTAGGCCGCTCCGCCGAAAAAAGCAGCGTGTCCAAACGACAAGAGCCCGGCATAACCCAGTAACAGGTTGAAGGCGCACGCAAACAGCGCGAAGCACAGCAGATCCATGACAAACACCGGGTAGGCGAAGAACGGTGCGGTCAGGCCGGCAATAAGCATCAGAATAAACAGGATACGGTTGGTCATGAGCGGCTCACTTCTCCTTACCGAACAGTCCCGCCGGGCGGAACAGCAGTACCAGCACCATCAGGAAGAAAATGACGGTGCTGGCAGCGGGTGGGTAGAACACCTTGGTCAGCCCTTCAATGAGACCAAGTGCAAGGCCAGAGAGAATGGCGCCCATGATGGAGCCCATGCCGCCGATCACCACGACGGCAAACACTACGATGATCAGGTCGGCTCCCATCAAGGGGCTAACCGAGTAAATCGGCGCAGCCAGAACGCCAGCGAGGCCTGCCAGGCCAGCGCCGAAGGCAAAGGTCAGGGTTATCATCAGTGGAACATTGAGGCCAAACGCCTGAGTCAGGTCCGGGTTTTCGACGCCCGCTCTCAGCCGCGAGCCCAATTTGGTGTGCTCAATGAAGAACCAGGTGGCGAAACACACTACGAGCGAGAACACGATGGCGAACAGGCGATACGTGGGGAAATACATAAAGCCAAGGTCCACCACCCCACTAAGGCTCTCCGGCTGACCCGGATAAGGGGTGCCGGAGACATTGAAGTAGTTGGAGAACAGACCCTGAAGAATCAGAGTGATTCCGAAGGTCAGCAGTAGTCCGTAGATGTGATCGAGATTGTAAAGGCGCCGGAGCAGGAAGCGCTCAATGAGCACCCCCAGCAGACCGACAAGCAATGGCACCAGAACCAGTGATGCCCAGAAGCCAATCTGGACGCTGACACCGAACCACTGCTCCAGAAAGGAGTAGCCAATCAATGCGATAAAGGCACCGAGCATGTACATGGCGCCGTGGGCGAAGTTGATGATGTTCAATAGTCCGAATATCACCGCAAGCCCGAGGCTCAACATGGCGTAAAACACACCGACATTAAGCCCAAGCAGCGCCTGGGCCAGAATGACCTGTATCGACACGTTGGCTATCTCCCTTTAAGTGGTTGTCAAACCGTGTGTTAATTAACCAGCGAACATTTGGTGTCTGCCATCGAAATGTAGGCCTGATCCGCGGGGATCTTTGAGATCACGTTCAGCAAGTCCCACTCGCTTTTCGATTCCGAGGGCTTTTTCACTTCCACCAGGTACATGTCGTGCAGCATAGAGCCGTTGGGGGCAATTTTGCCACCCTTAACGAACATGTCGTTCAGGGTCATTTCTCCCAGTTTGGCGCGAACCGTCTCGGTATCGTCCGTTCCAGCTTCCTTGACCGCTTTCAGATAGTTGGAAACTGCCGAATAGACACCCGCCTGGACCATCGTTGGCATGGCACCATGGCGTTCATTGAATCGATTGGACCAGGCTTTGGTTTCGTCATTCTGGTTCCAGATAAAGGCGGTGGTAAATTGCAGACCCTGAGCAATGTCGAGACCCATACTGTGCACATCGGTCAGGAACACCAACATGCCAGCCAGTTTCTGACCACTCTGAACGATACGGAACTGATTAGCCTGCTTGATGGCATTGACCGTATCCTGGCCGGCATTGGCCAGCCCGATCACGTCGGCACCGGAGGATTGGGCCTGCAGCAGATAGGATGAGAAGTCATTGGTGGAGAGCGGTGCGTTGACATTGCCGACCACCTCGCCACCCATGCTTTTCACTACCGCTCCGGTGTTATCCCGGAGTGAGTGCCCGAAGGCATAGTCCGCGGTGATAAAGAACCATTTCTTGCCGCCGTTTTTAACCATCGCGGTGGCTGTACCCACAGGCAGGGCATGGGTATCGTAGACATAGTGAATGCCATAAGGCGAGCACTGTTCTTCGGTCAGCGCGGTGGAACCCGCCCCGGTATTCATGGTGATGATTTTCTTGTCCTTGGCAAGGCCCTGCACTGAAAGTGCGACCGAGGAGTTATCCAGGGCCGTGATCATGT